>Ga0247727_10003255_pt1 | contig 36143 bp, 25 predicted proteins | sample WisWelCaveWW1625_FD_202498 | JGI IMG/M metagenome (GOLD analysis project Ga0247727, IMG submission 202498) | Biofilm microbial communities from Wishing Well Cave, Virginia, United States - WW16-25 | ecosystem: Environmental > Aquatic > Deep subsurface > Groundwater > Cave microbial mat | place...
GGCGCCGGTTACGCGGCGGTGATGGTGGATTTCCACGGCTCGACCGGCTACGGCCAGGCGTTCTGCGATGCGATTCGCGGCGATTGGGGCGGCAAGCCGCTCGAAGATTTGCAGAAAGGTTTGGCCGCCGCACTCGCGAAATATTCATGGATGGATGGCGAGCGTGTTGCGGCACTGGGCGCGTCGTATGGCGGCTACATGATCAATTGGATCGCCGGCAACTGGCCGGATCGTTTCAAATGTTTGGTGAGTCACGACGGAAATCTCGATGAGCGCATGGCCTATTTCGACACCGAAGAATTGTGGTTTCCGGAATGGGATCATAACGGTAATCCGTGGGATAATCCCAAAAATTATGCGAAACACAATCCGATCGATCATGTGAAAAAATGGAAAACGCCGATGCTCGTTGTTCACAGCGGCTTGGATTATCGCGTTGTGGATACGCAAGGCATGTCGACGTTCACCGCGTTGCAGCGCCGCGGCATTCCGAGCAGGTTTTTATATTTTCCGGATGAGAATCACTGGGTGCTCAAACCGCAGAACAGCATTCAGTGGCACGAGACGGTGATTGGGTGGTTGAATCAGTGGACAAAGGGGAATGGGACGAACTAAAAAAAATAAAATTTTCCAACGGATTAAAGACGACCAACGGATAAAGCTAAATCCGTTGGTCGTCTTTTAATCCGTTGGCAACGCTTTTGATTTTGTTTACCTGCATTCACCTTCATGACCGCCGACATCAAACACCTCAACGTTCTCGATTACCTCATCGTCGTTCTCTACATGCTCATGCTCAGCGGGGTGGGAATTTACCTGTCGCGCTTCAATAAAACCGTCGATGATTTTTTCAAAGGCGGCGGTAAAATTCCGTGGTGGATTGCGGGGCTTTCCACATTTGTTTCAGGATTCACCGCGTTCATGTTCGTGGCGGCCGCGGGGCATACGTACAAAAATGGGCTTTCCGCCGTGGCGCTTTTTACCTCAGCGGTTTGGGGATATGCGCTTGGTTATTTTGTGTATGCCGCCAAATGGCGGCGCGCGCGGCTCTCTTCGCCGATGGAATTTCTCACGAAACGTTATTCGCAAACGACGACCTATTATTACACCATCCTGTCCATCATCCCCGCCATTTTGGGAATGGGCCTCGGCATTTACACGCTGTGCATTTTTCTCACCACGGCGCTGGGCATTGTCGGCTGGCAACTTCATTTGGGTATTGTGACGCTGAGCGGTTTGGAAGTCACGATGATTGTTACCGGCATCGTTCTGCTCATTTATAACAGCGCCGGCGGTTTGTGGGGCGTGGTGATCACCGACGTGATGCAGTTTCTGGTTATCGTCATCATGACGCTGCTCATTTTCCCGCTCGCGTTTATTGCGTTGGGAAATGGCGCGGGCTTTGTCGCTGGCTTGCAAAAACTTTGGACCGACGCTCCGGTTGGTTATTTGAGTTGGCAGAATATAACGAGTCGGCCCGGTTTTTATCTTGCGTATCTCACCAATATTTTTATTGGCTACAACGCGGCGTGGTTCATCGGCCAGCGTTACGACAGCGTCCCCACCGAACGCGACGCGCGAAAAATGGCGATTCTCTGCGGCGTGTTGAGTTTTGTGCTGCCGTTGCTGTGGATCACACCGACGATGGCCGCGCGCTTGCTCTTCCCTTCCATTCAAACGCTTTGGCCGCAGTTAGCTGAGCCTGCCGAAGCTTCATTCGTCACGCTTGCGTTGACCTTGCTGCCCAATGGAATGATCGGCGTCGTAATGTCCGCGCTGCTGGCGGCGACGACCAGCTCGGTGGACACCGGTTTAAATTATCTCGCTTCGATTATTGTGCGCGATGTCTATGTCAAATTTCGCCCGACAGTGCCTTCGGAAAAACAACAATTGCGCGTGGGACGGATCACGGTTCTCACTCTCGGCGGTTTGGCAATCATCTCCGCGCTGATCGTGCAAAAGGCCAAAGGCGTTTTTGATTTCGCTTTGATGTATTATTCGTGGTTCACGCCTTCGATGCTCACGCCCGTGATGCTGGGTTTGGTTTACACGAAAACGCCTTCATGGTCGGCCATCGCCGCGGCCACCATCGGTTTGCTCTTGGTTTTCGCGGCCAACACAATTTTTGATTTCTCGGCGCACCAATACGAGGCCAATGTTTTTATCGGTGTGTTCGCGAGCGCTTTCGTCTTTTTCGCCTCGTCTTTTTTTAAAGAAAAAAATTCTGCCGCGCGCGAGCGTATCGGAGCCTTTGCACAAGATCTGGCCACCCCGGCAACGGTGGCCGAGTACAAATGGGATTTCAACACGATGAACTCCTACAAAGTCGTCGGCGTGCTCACCGCAAGTGTTGGCGCAGTTTTAATATTGCTGATGTTGGCCCCGGCCACGATTGAAGTCCGCACGCTCAATTTGATTGCGGGAGTGAGCACGCTCGCCATGGGGTTGATGATGGTTTGGTATTTTAAAAAGAAAACAAATGAACGCTCGTAGTGACGCCTTCAGGCGTTCACTTTTGCAAAGTTAAACCGTTCTCACATTTAAAGAAAACGCCTAAAGGCGTTACTACAAACATGTCTCGTCTCGTTCGCCTCAGCCTCGCGCAATTGCCAACCGTTATTGCCGGCCGCTCCTTCAAAGAGAAGCAAACCAATAATCGGCAACAAATTCAAGCCATGCTAAAAACCGCCGGCGCGCGCCAATCCGATCTCGCACTCTTCGGCGAATACGCCAACCGGCACCATCACATGGGATCGAGCGACAAACGCGAATATGTTGCCGATCCGATCCCCGGTGCGTTTACCCGGATGGTCGCGCGGGCTGCGAAAAAATATCAAATGAATGTCGCGATGCCGATGTTTGGAATTTATCGTGGCGTGCTCTCGAGTTGGGTGGTGTTATTCGATCGCGCCGGAAAAATGATTGGCTGTTACCAGAAGACCCATCCCACTATCTGGGAACAAAGCATCGGCATCCAAGCCGGTGATGATTTGGCAGTCTATGAGTTTGATTTCGGCAAAGTCGGCATCATGACGTGCATGGACATCGAGTATCCCGAAGTCGCGCAAATTTTGATGCTGCGCGGCGCGGAGATTTTGCTCTTCCCGCACGTGCAAGGCAGTTGGGGCGAAGTTGATTGGGAGATTCGCTATCGCGCCCGCGCCGTCGATACAGGTCTGTACGTCGCTTCGGCGTGTTACGGTTATCCCGAAGGCCAATGGATGCCCGGCATGATGATCGGCCGCAGCGGCATTGTGGGACGTGACGGTTTGATCATCGCAGATATCGGCCGCAGCATCGGCGTTTTAACGCACGAAATCGATCTCGCGCAAAAACGCGTGACGCAATTCTTTTTCAATGAAAAATATGATCGCACACTCGCCGTCACCGCCTCGCGGCGTCCGGAGATTTATCAAGATTTGGTAGATGTCAATTACAAAGAAAAGACGTTACAGAAGCTCGCATTAATCTAACACGCTCTAACTCAGAATAAAATTCCTACGAATGCAGTGTGAAAGTTTTTTGACCGACAAATAGTTTCTCAACCACTAAGACACGAAGGCACGAAAGAATAAAAAGCATTTCATAAAGCTTTTCTTCGTGTCTTTGTGCCTTCGTGGTAAATTTGGTTCCAGCCCGGCTCATCCGAGTCGGGATTAACAATACGCATTTTAAAATGATTTTTTATTCTAGCATTGATGTGTGACATTGCAAGAAATGAAATACAACTCGATGCTCGCCGCGCTGACACCTCCATTCTATGTTCAAAAAATTCTCCCCATTTCATTTTAACGTTGCTGATCCCAACATTCCCGAGCCGACGCGCCGTAGCATGCAATACGCGATGTGGGAAAGTGCGTTCACGGGCATCACCGGCTCTTTAACCGGCGGTGTGGTGCTCACCGGCTTTGCGCTGGCGCTCGGTGCCAATTCTTTTATCATCGGTTTGATCGCAGCGATACAAGTCGGTGCGAATTTGCTGCAAGTCCGCGCCTACCGCAGCCTCGAACAAAAAGGCCAGCGCAAAGCTATGGCCGTCAAGTTTGCGGCAGCGGCGCGATTGCTGTGGATACCGATTTGCGGTTTGGTGTTCATCAACTTCGAAGCATTTGCGGCCTACCGCCTGTGGCTCTTTCTGCTGCTCATTGCCGTGGCCTCCGGATTGGGCATTTTCAGTTTGGTGCCATGGATTTCCTGGCTGGTGGATTTGGTGCCGGAAAAAATGCGCGGCCGATTTTTGGCGCAACGCAGCCTCGCCGGCGGCGTCGTGGGCGTCATTGTCGGCGTGGCCGCTGGAAAATTTATCGATCTATGGAATGCGCAACAATGGGGCCCCGCGCCATACGGTTTTGCCGTGTTGATTTCGGGCGGCATTATTTGCGGCGTGTGGTCCGCGGTCGTGATGAATAAAATGCACGATCCGGGTTTCGCTAAACCGGCCACGCAACCCAGCTTCTGGCAATCAGTGCGCACGCCGTTTTACAATCCGAATTTTCGCCGGCTGTTTTATTTCAGAATCAGTTATGATTTTTCGATGGGCATCGTCGGGGCGTTCTACGGCGTTTACATGCTCCAGCAAGCCGGACTGAGCTTCACGTTCGTGTCGTCGATGGCGATGCTGGCGACGTTCACGAATTTGCTCGCGCTCAAACCGTGGGGAAAGTTCCTCGATAAATTCGGCAATAAACCGACGCTGTATCTCTGCATGATCGGCAAAACTGTTTTTGCGTTCTTCTGGATTTTCACCACGCCGGAGACGTTCGGGCTTTACATTCTGCTGCATTTGTTTGGCGTTTTTGATGCGGGCAATGCGCTGGCCATTCCCAATCTCATTTACAAGCTCGCGCCACCGGAACGCCGGGCCAATTACATCGCCGTGGATGGCACTGTCGTCGGGGTGGTGGCGACGATCGCGCCGCTGCTCGGCGGCGGTTTGGCGCTGATCTTTTCCAAATGGAATTTGGCCTGGGGAAATTTTCAGTGGACGCAGTTTCATTTTCTTTTTCTCCTCGCCACGTTGCTGCGCCTGCTCACGTTTTGGACGCTGCGGCAGGTGCGCGAGCCAGAATCGAAATCCGTCGCGCAGGTTTTCCGGATGATTCCCCTCATGCGGAGCATCGACATTTCCGAAGGCTTTGAAGAAGCGCTGCATTTCTTGCTGGCGCCCGCCCGCTATGTGCTGGAAAAATTCGGTGACCGGCCGCCGCGACGTTCTAAATCGAAAGGTCAGCGTCGAATTGATAAGGAAAACCCGTAATTTCGCGCCAGTAATCTTTTATAGGTTCGATTTAAAAAAACGTAAGATACGGCAACCCCCGCGCCTGCCGCCAAAGCAGCAGCGCCAGCTCGCGCAAATGATAATCGCCCCACATCGAGGACTCGCCACGGGGCACGGTCGCGGATTTCGGCACGTAATCCCAGCCGCGCGGGCGATGATAAACCGAGTGCAGTAGCAAACCTTGATGATTTTCTTTCTCGCTCAAATAGGGCGAGGCCAACAAAGTTTTTGCCAGCGTCAATCCGGCTTGATAATAACGATTGCCCAACGTCGTTTCTTTTTTATTTTGCAAAAATCGCCCGAGGCGCAACAAACCCTGGCCGGCAATCGCGGCGGCGGAGCTATCCACCGGCTCAAATTCGTTGAACGGATTCGCGGGTTGATTTAAATAATCGCCGAGCCGGTGTAAATTCGGCGCGCCGGTGTCCCAATAGGGAATGCCGTCCGTCGGCGTGTTGGCAAGATAAAAATCACCCGTGGCTTGCGCGGCGTTCAGCAGCAACTGCATAAACGGTTTTTTGCCGCCCAAATCTTTCTCGCGGAGCTGATCGCAAAATTCGAGCTGCTCGGCGAACCCGCACATCGCCCACGCCAGCCCGCGCGTCCACGTGCTGAACGGCGAATAACCTTGCTGCGAGTTGGGGCAGCGATAACTGCCGTCGCGCATATTGAAAATTGATTCATGGGCAACGCGACCGCGCGTATCATGAGCATCGCGGCCTTCACCGTAATAAATGTTGTATTGTGCCGTTGCCCGCGCATGCTCGACCAGTCTTTGCAACAGCGAAACCGGTTGATCGCCCTCGCCCATTAACACATGCCCGAGCTGATGCGCGATGGCCAGCATCCGCAGCGTGCGAATCGTATCGACAAACAGCGAATGCGGCCCGTTGAATGAATAAATGAATCCGCCGCCGTCGCCGAGATAACTCCACCGCGCCGCCTGCACCGCGCCGGAAATTTTCAGCGCCAACTCATAAAAATTTTGTTCCCACCTATTTTCAGGAATCCGCCCTTCGCGCATGAGCCGCCACAGGTTGCCGTACGTGCTGACGTTGTTGAACCCGTGATCGTGCACGCCGATGTGGCTCACATGCGTCGCCATCGTCTTCACGGTTGCATCGCGGCCCATCGCGAGAAACTCCTTTTCGTCGGTCGCATCAAATTGCAAAATCCCCGAGCCGAATTGAAAGCCCTGCGTCCACTCCGTCCAGCCGCGCGTGGTGTATTTGCCTTTCACCGTAAACACCGGCGAACTCGAATGGGAATGCCACGTTTTGCGCAGGCTGCTGATTTTTTTTGCGGAGAGATCGAAAAGATGTTGAAGTTGAGGAAGAAGCTTTGTGGGGGTGAGGGAATAGTCGATTTTGAGCATGAGACGATTTGAATAGCGTGAAGTTATTGGCAAAGAATTTGATGATTGAGAAGGAAAACCAGGGCCGCGGCGCTTCTGGGAACCGGTCACAATTTGTGGCCGGTTCAACACCTCTACCTCTTTTCCAGCTCGGTTTTGCTCAGTTGAAACATAAAATCCTTATTACTTTTAAGTGAGAACTTCGGGTGCCTGCTTGCTCGACAAGATAGGGTGACGGCGGGGCGTTGTCAAGCGAAAAATTTGGGAATTTTCCATTCTTTTGGTGTCTATTAATGATGAAGAGAGTATTGTGATCATTTGAATCGTGGTTTATTGGCAGGTTGCAGTAAGGGAAAATTAATAAACTTTTTATGATACATAACCAAAAGGAGGCAGAAAATGAAGTGGAAAAATCCGAACCTAATCTGGGTTGTGCTGTTCATCATGGCTTCAAGCCTATTTTTCATCGCCCAACAGCCGCTATCATCCCCTAAGTACCGCTTCCAGTACGCGGTGAAGTTTCTTTGCACGGCAGATATTCCAGGAACCAGCCAGACAAGTCCCTCACTCCTTCCAGGGGTATATGAGACAGTTGCCAACATCCACAACCCGAATGACCGGACGGTCCGATTGCGCAAAAAGATCGCCGTACTCTCAGGCGAAGTCTCGAAATTCATTGAGGACAAATTGACGCCCGATCAGGCGACGGCAGTGAACTGTGCCCAAATAGGGGATTTTGGAATTACGTTCATACACGGATTTGAGGGTTTCCTGATCATTGAGAGTACTCATAGCCTCGATGTGACCGCTGTCTACACCGCGGGGAAAAGGGGTGGTGAGGTTGAGAGTATTGCTGTGGAGCAGATTCGGGAGCGGAAGAGGTAATCCGCAATAAAGCAAGACGGAAATCATAAGCATTGGGATTATAATCTCGATAAATGAAATCCGCCGTCAACGTTAATCACTTCGCCCGTGCTAAAAGGAAACTGATCGCGCGCAATCGCGGCGACGGCTTTGGCGACATCTTCCGGTTGGCCCCAACGTTTGATCGGCGTCAAGCCTTCGGCAATTAAACGATCATATTTTTCTTTGACCGGCGCGGTCATGTCGGTCGCAATCAGGCCCGGGCGAATTTCATAAACATTGATGCCGTGTTCGGCGAGACGCGCGGCAAACAATTTCGTCATCATCGCCAAGCCGGTTTTGGAAACGCAATAATCGCCGCGATTCACGCTCGCGGTGTAGGCCGAGATGGAGTTGATCGTCACAACTTTCGGCTGGCGCGTTGCATCCTGTTGCCGCTGTTCAATCATCCATTTCGCGACGGCTTGTGTGAGAAAATAAGGCCCTTTCAAATTCACACCGAGCAGTTGGTCGAAACTCTCTTCGCTCGCTTCAAGAATATCGGCGCGAATGGTCGGGGCAATTCCCGTGTTATTCACGAGCAAATCCAACCGGCCAAATTTCTCGCGCGTGAAATCGACGAGTCGAGCGCGATCGTCAGCTCGACTAATATCCGCGCGACAGATTTCAGTGCGAATTTTATTGTTTTGCTGCACCGCATCGGCTTGTGTTTGCGTCGCCGCTTCGGTGTTCGAAGTATAATTGATCACCAAATCAAAACCGAGGCGGCTTAATTCAAGCGCGATCGCGCGGCCAATGCCGCGACTCGCGCCGGTGATGAGAGCAACAGGATTCATTGTTTTGAATAATAAAATTACTGTCAAAAGGAATTCACACGAGGTACAAAGGACGCGCAAAGATATTTTTGCAAGATAATTGTGGCAAGATAATTTCAAAACGCTTCTATCATCTTGCCACAATTATCTTGCATATTCATCTTAATGACTATACTCCGCCAATTCATACGCCCGCTCATAAGCCGCAACGACCACGTCGAGATCGGTGTCATCCTGAATCATGTGCGAATCCGAAAAAATGTACGGGCCGCTGTCTTTCAGAATAGAAAAAACCCGCTCGACCTCGACACGAATTTCCGCCGGCGTCATCACCGGCAGCGCGGTGATCGTATCCAATCCGCCCATGATGCAATAACGCGGGCCTAATTTTTCGCGCGTGTGTTGCGGGGACATGCCGGAAGATTCCTGCACCGGATGCAAGCCCGCGATGCCGAGTTGCATGATGCCGTCCAACACCAGCGTCACGTCGCCGTCGCTGTGCAACAGCACGGGCACATTGTAACGCCGGGCGCGATCAAAAATAATTTTCATCGCCGGATAAATCATGTCCCACCACATCTTCGGGCTGAACATCATGGTGCGCTGCTGACCCCAATCGTCAGAAAGCTCGATCACATCGACGCCGGCTTTGATCGCATTTTCCACGCAATCGGCGGTCCATGCCGCGAGCTTCAAAAACATGCGACGATTTTTCTCCGGCTCGGCGGCCATGTTGAGCAAGGCCATTTCCGTGCCCGGCAAGCCGTCGTGCTCATAAAGAAATTGCGACAATTCAAACACGCCCCACGCGTGACAAAACACCGCTTTGCCTTGTTCATGATAACGCAGGGCGTCTTTCACCGTCAAGTTCAGCACCTGATCGCAGGGCGTGCTGATCATCGCCGGCGCGGTCGGATCATCCGGCGTTAATTCGAGATACTGCTCCAAATCCATGATGCGGGCATGATTCTCCGCGCCGCCAAAAGGAAAGCGCGGCAACACGCCGGTGACGATGTCGGTGTGCATGAGATCACAAAAAGCATCAACGCTGCCGTAACGCGCGGCCACTTTTTCGCGCACGGCAATGTTCCAACCGGCAAAGAAATTGAGCAGCACCCGATCCGGCCGTTTGCCGGTGAGCGTCGCCATGACTCGTTCTCGTGACGTCATCACTCTCATCCTTTTACTCCCCGCTGATTTTTGATATCTGCCGCATCGAAGTATGCAAGATAATCATTTTGCTGATCGAATGCAAGTGACTTGACTTTTAAAATACCACAATGTATTTTGTATTCCGGATTTTAACCTGAACTCTGGAGAATTATGCGAATCGGAATTGTCACCGACGAAATCAGTGCCGACGTGCGCGAGGCGATCCAACTCGGACTGAGCTGGGGCATCATGGATTACGAGCTGCGCGTGATTGGCGAAGCGCGCGTGCCGACAGTGAAGCCCGAAACGATTGATGACTTGTTGTGGTTCAAAGAAAAATTTGGCCTGCGCTACACCGCGTTGTCACCCGGCACGGGCAAAGGCACGATTGACGATCATGAGACGCTACAACGTGAGATGAACGAAACGTTGCCGGCGACGTTTGCTTTGGCAAAAAAACTCGCGGCGCCGAAAGTGATTATTTTTGGTTTTCATCGGCAACCGCAACAACCGGATTCATTGTTGCCGCAAGTTATCGAAGCGTTTCGGCAAATCGCGGCGCGGGCCGAAAAAGAAAATTTGCAAATCGTGATTGAGAATGAGCCCGGCTTCTGGTGTGACACCGGCAAGAACACGGCGCACATTGTTGCCGCGGTGAACTCGCCGCATTTGCGCGCCAATTGGGATCCGGCCAACGCGTTGGGCACGGATGAAACGCCTTATCCGGACGGTTACGAAGCACTCAAAAAATGGATCGCCAATGTTCATGTCAAAGACACGATTAAAGGTTCGTTGATCCAATGCGTGCCGATTGGCGAAGGCAAAATTGATTGGGACGGCCAGATCAAAGCGCTGGTGCAGGATCGCCTCGTTGAACATGTGACGCTGGAAACGCATTGTTTGCCGTTGATTGAAAATTCACAAAAGAATTTAGAACGACTTAAACAAATACTCAAGTCGTCGTGAAGTCAAAATAATTTAAGTCAAAATGATTAAAAACGGCTCAATGATTCTAACTTTAATCATTTTGACTTTTGCTTTAATTTTTTGGAGAAAATATGGTCGAATTTAAATATGTCAATTATCTCTGGAACGACGCAGACGCGCAAAACAAATCCGAAGTTGATCTGCTCGTTTATCGTTCCAATCTGCTCGGCGCCGATTTGCGCCTCACGAATTTTGCCGGCGGCAACACCTCGGCGAAGGTGATGGAAAAAGATCCGTTGACCGGCGCGGCGGTGGAAGTGTTGTGGGTCAAAGGCAGCGGCGGCGATTTGGGCAGCATCAAACAGCAGGGCTTCGCGAGCCTTTATTTGGAAAAACTGTACGCGCTCAAAAAACATTATCGCGGTTTGGAATTTGAAGATGAGATGGTCGGCTATCTGCCGCATTGTACGTTCAATCTCAATCCCACCGCGGCTTCGATTGATACGCCGTTGCATGCATTCATTCCGCGCCCGCATGTTGATCATCTGCATCCGGATGCGATCATTGCGATTGCGGCTTCAAAAGACAGCCGTGCGCTGACGGAAGAAATTTTTAGCGGACGCGTCGGTTGGGTGAAATGGCAACGTCCCGGTTTTGATCTCGGTTTGCAAATCGAAACGGCCTACAACTCCAAATCCAATCTCGAAGGCTTGATTTTAGCGGGACACGGTCTCTTCAGTTGGGGCGATACGGCGAAAGCGTGTTACGAAACTACGCTGCGCTTGATCGAGCAAGCTGCGACGTTTTTAGAAAATCGTATTGCGAAACAGGCAAAGATTTTTGGCGGCGCACAATTCACGGCGCAACCTGAAAAGCGTCGACAGGAAATTGCAGCGGAACTCATGCCGTTTATTCGCGGCCTCGTGGGACAACAGCAGCGCAAGGTCGGGCATTTCGATGATTCGGCGCGCGCGCTGGAATTTGTCAATTCTGAGGACGCCGTGGAATTGGCAAAGCTCGGCACCTCATGCCCCGATCATTTTCTGCGCACCAAAATTCGTCCGCTCTTCGCGCCGTGGCATCCAGAAAAAGATGACGTCGCCAAATTAAAACAAATCATCGCCGAGGCGTTGCCCAGTTATCGCGAATATTATGCGGGCTATTACAACCGTTGCAAGCATCCCGATTCCCCGGCGAGGCGCGATCCGAATCCGGTGGTGTTTCTCATTCCCGGCGTGGGCATGATGACGTTTGCGGCAGACAAAGCCACGGCGCGCGTGGCCGCGGAATTTTATGTGAATGCGATCAACGTCATGCGCGGTGCCACTGCGGTGAGTGAGTATGTCGGCCTTTCCGAACAGGAAGCTTTCAACATTGAATACTGGCTTTTGGAAGAAGCCAAGCTTCGGCGATTGCCGCCGGAAAAAGAACTCGCGCGTCGCGTCGCGGTGATCACCGGCGGCGCAGGCGGCATCGGCAAAGCCATTGCGCGAAAATATTTGACGGAAGGCGCGCACGTGGCGCTGTTAGATATCGATACTAATGTCTTGGAAAACGCGGTTGCCGAATTGCGCGCACAATTTTCCAAAGATCGCGTGCTGGGAACGGTGGCCGATGTGACGAACGAAACGCAAATGCGCCAAGCGTTTGATGAGGTTTGCCGCTGTTTCGGCGGCGTTGATATTGTCGTGCCGAACGCCGGTATCGCTTCGTCGAGCCCGATTGAGGAAACGACTTTGAACGAATGGAATCGCAATGTGGCGATTTTAGCGACGGGCTATTTTCTCGCGGCGCGCGAGGGCTTTCGAATTTTAAAAACGCAGAAAACCGGCGGCGCGCTGATTTTTGTCGTCTCAAAAAATGCGCTCGTCGCCGGCAAAAATGCCTCGGCTTACAGCGCGGCGAAAGCGGCGGAACTGCATCTCGCCCGTTGTCTCGCCGAAGAGGGCGCGCCGCACGGCATTCGCGTGAACATCGTGAACCCAGACGCCGTGCTCGCCGGCTCGCGGATTTGGAATGAATCCAGTTGGCGCGCCGAACGGGCGGCGACTTACAAAATCAAACCGGAAGAGCTGGAAGAGTTTTATCGCCAACGCAATGCATTGAAAGTTCACATTTATCCGGAAGATATTGCCGAAGCGACATTTTTCTTCGCTTCGAATCGCTCGGCGAAAACCACGGGATGCATGTTGAATGTCGATGGCGGGGTGACGGCGGCGTTTCCGAGGTGAATTAATAGGCTCAACGCCAGTTGCAATCCCCAAATAAAAAATTGCCAACGGATGAAAAAATGACCAACAGTTTCTATTTTTATGAATTTGTTTACGACAACACCTTGAGAATCTCATCGCGTTTGAACCAAGGCAATTCGTAACGTTGTTTTCCGTCCACCAGCCATCTACCTGCACCGCTTGGCAAAACCTGGCCAATCATGGCCGGGTTGATTTTGGCCCGCTGCAATTGGGGCAACAGTTTCATACAGGCGCTTTCCTCGCCAATAATCAACAGGGCGCCGGAAGCGATTAACCCCAAAATGTCGAGATGAAAATGTTCGCAGAGCAATTTGCTTTCCGGAAAGAGCGGAATACTGTCGCGATTGATCTCGACGCCGAGATCGCGCGCCACCAGCATTTCGTGCAGCGCATTGGCGAGGCCGCCGGCCGTCGGATCGCGCAGCGCGTGAATGCCTGCTTCCGGCCAGGCCAGGCGCGCTTCCGGCAAAACACTGATCCCCGGCTCATGAAAATAGCGGCGGCAATTTTCCGCAAATTCCGTGTCGAAGGTTTCGGATAACGCCTGTGCTCGTTCGCGGCCGAGGCGCGCAGTCGCTGCGATGGCCAGACCTTTCGTTAAAATGATCGCGTCGCCGGGTTCAATGCGTTCCGGCGAGAAAATGCGATCAAGTGGGGCTTCACCGAGCAAACAGCCCGCGATCATGGGACGATCGATTCCGGCGGTGATTTCGGCATGGCCCCCGCATAACGTCACGTTGATTCTTTTGCACGCCTCACCGAGTTGACGAAAAATTTCTTCGACCAATTTCGGCGTCGTGGTTTTCTCCGGCAGTAATAAGGTGGCGAGAAACCACTGCGGTTCGCCCCCCATGCAGGCCACCGCGTTGGCGTTAATCTGCAACGCGTCGTCGCCAATGTTTGCAGCGATGAAAGTAATCGGAGCGGTTTTCGCAATGAGCAACCGCTCGCCGAGTTCGATCACCGCCGCCTCTCGCCCAATCCCCGCGTCGACTTTCACGCGGTTATTTTTATGGGTCACCGGCGCATATTTTTGCAACAACGCTTGTAAAAAATTAAGCGGCAATTTGCCCACCGGGAAAATCTCGGGCAAATGGGAAGATGAAATCATGGCGTCGTCACGAGTAAATTGCATGGCGCAGAGAGCATAGCGTCCAAGCGCTGGCCGCTTTCACCCCACCAGCACATTGCCACCATTGACATTAAAAATTTCACCGGTGATGTAAGAAGCCAAATCCGAGGCAAGAAAGAGAATCGGACCGGCGATTTCTTCTGCCGTGCCGGCGCGCCGCAATGGAATGAGGCGGGTGATATTTTCGCCTTCTGCGGCAATGGCGGCATTGGACATGTCCGTCGCCACCCATCCGGGCGCGACGCAATTCACCCGAATGTTGAACGGCGCCAGCTCCGGCGCGAGGGATTTGGTGAAACTGATGGTCGCGCCTTTGGTCGCGGCATAATGCGAATGAAACGCCTCGCCGCGTTGCCCCGCGGTGCTCGCGATGTTGATGATATTCCCGCGGCGCCGCGCTTTCATATGCGGCGTCACGAGCCGGCAGCAATTGTAAATGCTTTTTAAATTCGCGTCCATCGTCTCGTCCCAAACGGCTTCGGACATCGTGTCAATCGCGCCGTAGGTCCAAATACCCGCATTATTCACCAGAACATCGATTTGCCCGAAATGTTGGAGAACCGTCTCGACCATTTTTTCAGTTTCCTGGTAGTTGCCGAGATTTGCTTGAAACCCCGCGGCTTTGCCGCCGTCTTTTGTAATTTCTATTACCAGCGAATCGGCTTCCGCTTTCGCCTGCCGATAATTAATCGCGACCGCCGCCCCGGCTTTCGCCGCCATTTGCGCCGTCGCCCGGCCAATACCGCGCGAGGCGCCGGTGATGAGCATGACTTGATTGGAGAGGTTGATCATCAGTTAACCTGTAATTTTTTTATTGGTGTTTTCATTTATCTCACAAAATAACTGTGGCTTCCTTCATTGTCAAGCAAGAACTTTTTTAAAGCCCACTGGTCTTGGCCCCGCCGAAACAAAAAACTCGTTGCAAACGGGTGGAAAAAGTTTTATATTTACAGTTCGTTCATTTTGTGAATCTCAACGTCTTAAAATCTCGTAATAAACAGATTCTACCCGAATCGATCTTTTTATAATTACGGAGGTAAATAGTGGCTGCGGTTATGCAAGCGTATTCCCGCGAGAAGGAGGCCTTTCGACTCTCGCCGGAAACCGCGCGAAAATGGTATCAACTCATGCAGACGAGTCGTCTGATCGACGACAAAGCCTGGTTGCTCTTCAAACAAGCCAAGGGCTGGAGTTATCTGGCAACTTGCGGCGGGCATGAAGGTATTCAACTGGCGCTGGGATTGTCTTTTCGCGCCAACAAAGATTTTCTCTTTCCATACTATCGCGATCAGTTGACCTGCCTGGCCGGCGGCATCTCGATTGATGAAATTTTTCTCAATGGTCTCACGCGCCGCGATGATGTTGCCGCGGGTGGTCGCCACATGTCCAATCATTTTGCGAAACCCGCGATTGGCATTCAGAATGTTTCGAGCTGTGTGGCGAATCACGCGCTGCATGCCGTTGGCGTCGCGCGCGCCATCAAATATTATAAATCCGACGCGGTCGCGTTTGCCAGCTTCGGCGAAGCCTCGACTTCGGAGGGCTATGTTTACGAAGCCTTCAACGGGGCGAGCCGCGAGCGCCTGCCGGTGATCTTTGTCATTCAAAACAATAAATACGGCATCAGCGTGCCGCTTTATGAGCAAACGGCGAACGAGTGTGTGGTCGATAATTATGTCGGCTTGAAATACATTCACATCGTGCGCTGCGACGGCACCGATCCGGTTGACTGCCGCAACGCGATGGACGAGGCGCTCGCCTACGTGCAAACCGGCAGCGGCCCGGCGATTGTTCACGCGCAATGTGTTCGGATCGGCCCGCACTCCAACAGCGATCGTCAAGAGTCCTATCGCTCCAACGAAGAAATAAATGAGGCACGCGCCAAAGATCCGCTCGTCCGTTTTCGCGCTTATCTTTTAAAAGAAGGGCTGGTCAACGATGAAACGTTGACGGCTATCGAAGCGGAAAACAAAAAGCTGGTTGACGCCGCCGCGCAAATGGCCGAAGCGGCGCCGGCGCCGGACCCGAAATCGGTTTATCATTTCGTGATTCCCGAACCGTATCAAACTGAAGAAACCCCGACGCCGGCCGAAGGGAAAAAAGAAAAATTTCGCGAAGCGATCAATCGCGCCCTGCACGACGAGTTTCGCCGCAATCCGCACACGTTTTTATGGGGACAGGATGTGGCGACCGGCGACAAGGGCGGCGTCTTCAATGTGACCGAGGGCATGCAAAAAGCGTTTGGCCGCGGTCGCGTGTTCAACGCGCCGCTGGCGGAAGATTATATTGCCGGCACCGCCAACGGCTTCTGCCGTTTTAATAAAAATATTTGGGTGGTTATTGAAGCCGCGCAGTTTACCGATTACATCTGGCCGGCGATGGAGCAGATGGTGGAGACGACGCACGAATACTGGCGCACGAACGGCCAGTACGCGCCGAACATCATCGCGCGCATGGCCTGCGGCGGTTTCATCGGCGGCGGCCTCTATCACTCGCAATGCGCTGAAGGCGTGTTCGCCAATTTTCCCGGCCTGCGCATCGTCATGCCGGCGTTTGCGGACGACGCCGCGGGCTTGATGCACACCGCCATGCGTTCCGGCGGCCTCACCATTTTCTTTGAGCCGAAAAATCTTTACAACCTGCCCTCGGCGCAAGCCGTGCAAACCGGCCCGGAGCACTTCGTGCCGTTCGGCAAAGCGCGCATTCGCCGTCCCGGCAAAGACCTCACGATCGTCACGTACGGCAATGCGATTCACTTCGCGTTGAAAGCCGCAGATAAACTTGCGACCGAGGAAGGCATTGACGCGGAAGTGATCGACCTGCGCTCGCTGGCGCCGATGGATATGGAAACCGTGCGCGCCTCGATTGCAAAAACCAACCGCGCGATGGTGGCGAGCGAAGATCACAAAACCGGCGGCTTCGGCGGCGAGATTCTTTCGCGTATTGTTGAAGAATGCTTCGAGCTGCTGGACGCACCGCCGCAACGCGTGTGCTCCATCGACACGCCGGTCGGCTTCAGCCGCATTCTCGAAGCGGAAACGCTGATCGATGACCGCAAGATTGTTAGCGCGGCGATGCAGTTGATGAAATATTGAGGCTCGTTGCTGGTTCCCTGTTGCTGATTTCTAAATGCGACGGGATAATTTCCTGCTGATTTCATTCACACCCGGATGCTCTCCGGGTGTTTTATTTTTTTATAATTTCTCGCGCAAAAATTTTCCAGCTTATTACGGGGGGCTTTGAAAAAGCTCTTGCAAAATAAACGTTTTTCATTTACATTGCTTATAGAAAAAATTTTACCGCCGATTGACCTGTAAATTGTCTAAGGAGTTATAGCATGTCAGGTAGTAATCAACAAGCCTTACTTGATGAGGTCAGGGAATTGCCGCCAGAAGCTTTTCTCAATCTTCTGACGATTGTTCGATTGTTTAAGGAAAGCGTATTATGGCAAAGTCGCCAGGCGGCTTTAACACTGAATGAGGAATTTTCGCAATGGGATCAACTCAGTGACGAAGCGTTGGTCGAATTTGAAAAGAGCCTCTCGTAATGGATATCGGAGACATCTATACCATTGAAATTCCGCCGAGCAACGGACATGAACAAGCCGGCCCTCGCCCGGCCGTAATTCTTCAGGCTTCTCAGTTCGAGAAAAAATTACCCACCGTGCTCATCGCCCCTTTGACTTCTCAAGCAGGTGCGCAAGCTTTTCCAGGCACATTTTTGATCCATCCCGATGCTGAAAACGGTTTGACCGTACCCTCAGTAGTCTTAGTCTTTCAATTGCGCGCCATTGATAAAAGGCGGCTACGGCGAAAAATTGGAAAACTGAGTGTAAATCATCTGGCACAATTAAATGATCATATCAAGACTTTGATGCAGCTACCATAATTTTCGTCGAAATTTTCTTTCATAAAAAACCTCGTTCACGGTTTATTCCCGCCAAATCGGCCGCGTCAAACACGTCGGCCCGCCGGCGCCTTTATGAGAAATTTCTTCGCCGGCATATTCCCACACTTCAATGCCTGCGTTGATGAGCAACGCCTTCGTGCGCGGATTTCCCGCGAGCATGAGGCATTTTCGTGGCGCCATGGCCAGCACGTTACAACCCATGCTATCATATTCCTCATCCGGCACTTCAAGCAGCTTGATCTCTCGCGCTAGCAGCCACTCGCGAAACGGCACCGGCAACAATTTTGAATAAACCAGAGCCAGTTTATAATCAATGGGGCTGATGAGCGACATCAAATGCAAAACATCGCCCGGCCCCCGCCAGTGCGGCAACGGCACGACCACGAGTTCATCAACCAAAGCTTTGAGCCGTTGCCGCAACTGGCGAATGCCTTCATCATTCGTGCGATAGCCGCGCCCGACGGCCAGCGTGCGTTCATCGATCCAGACGACGTCACCGCCTTCCAAAGTTCCTGGATCCGCAATCACTCCCAGAATCGGTACGCCGATTTTAGAAAAAAAATCGCCCATCGCTGCCGGCTCACCGCAGCGTTCGGCTTTGCCCATGTTACAGAGAATTGCGCCCTTGCTCGTGATCAATGCCGGATCGTGCACGTAAATCGAATCGAGCCCGGTGGCGTCATGTGGCGGCAAAAATTCAATGGCATCCACGTGTGGTTTGAGTAGATCAACGAAATGCTCATATTCACGCTGCGCCTTCTCAAAATCCGGCGCGTGCAGATAATTGAGCTGTTTCCACTGCCGATCAATGCTTTTTGCATCGACAAAGGCCGCGCGCGGAGGTTTGAGCAAAAGGCGTTGAATTTTTCCCACTTCGGATTGACAGCCGAATGGCATTGTTTACTTTCTCCCGTATTGATCAACGCAACAACCACTTCCTGCCGATCAAACAGGTTTATCTTTATCCGCTGGATCGGCATTTTCGTCAACGCTGCCAAGCCGCATGAAGGACACTTTGCCCAAAAAACGTTTCAGCTTGACACGCCCCCAGTGCGCGCAATGCGTCCAGTTGCAAGAAGAGGTCAAACGCCTGCGCGCGGAAAACCATCGTCTCAAAGTCCCGCGAAGGCGGGATTATCAACAGCGCCAGATCGATGAAAGTTATTTCGGTTCCTCGACACCGTCGGCGAAAAAGAAAAGCCGGCGACGTGATGGCGAACTTCAAAGCCGCTCTGGACGAACTCGCCCGCGATCCCAGTCAAAAGCCTTATCAAATTCTATTTTCCCTAAACTCGTCATAAAATTTCGCCAGTGACAACAGGGGGAATATCAGCCGAGGCCATGTCTTTCCTCGGCAACGCCGAACTCCGCCCACCCGTCACTGAGGGAATTACCCCGCAGGGAACTTTTTTCTGCTTAAAACTGAACCGGCAAAATCAACAATACGGCTTTGCCGGTCACGCCATTCGCTTCGGCGCAATCAAGGTGGCAATGGAAACGGACTTGAGCGTGTAATAAGCCTGCTGCTGAATTTCTTCGAGGACATTGCCGATCCGACACGCGCCCTTGATTTCGCAAATATCCGCCGCATCCAGCAGGGCGCAACCGTGCTGCGGCGCGTGCGGCTCGAAAATTTCAACGACGTCCAGCATCGTAATCGCTTTTGGATTTCTGGCAATCTGAAAGCCGCCGTTGAGGCCGCGCACGCTGCGAATAAGCCCCTCCCGCGCCAGTTGCTGCAAGACTTTCACGACGTGGTGCTCGGAAATTCCGTACTTCTCCGCGATTTGCCTGGCCGATAGAATCGCTGCCGCCTCCTGGCTCAGCTCGACGAGGGCATACAAGGCGAAGCGCGTGCTTTTGTTGAGTTTGATCACAAAGGTCAGAAATGATCATGAGTTATTTAAGCAACGATTTCTTTTCGCTCTTAAAACTTCGGCAAAATCATTAATACGATTTTACTGTTTCACCATGTACACCCGCGAGACGGTGGCCCAATCGCCTAAAGCGATGCGCACCGGCTCGGCGCCGCGCGAGAGGCTCAACGCCGCCTGCCCCAATAATTGCTCCAAAGGATCATCGAAGCCGCGCGTTCCACCTTTGACCTCGCCCGCAACCGCCGGCCGGACGAGACTATGAAAATCAACCGGCTTGGAAGTCGCGAACACTTTGATGGCATCCGTAATCGACTTTAAATCCGGACGGCTTTGCGATAAAGTCGCCCGGTAAGCCTCTGTGGTCAGACTCGTTTCGGCTTTTAAAAGCTCGTTGGCGCCCGGTTCAAAAGGATAGAGCACGGAGACACTGCCGTCGGTGGAAAGACCGAGAATCGAGATATAGAAATCGCGGGTGGATTTATTTGTAACGGTGAATTGAAATTGCTCGCCGACCCGCAAGGTGTCTTCGGCCTTGCCGAGATTGGCAAACGGATCGCGTGATACGCCCCGATCGTCGACCACCTTGATGGTTAAATTTATCTTATCCGCAGAACCGGGATTGTTGATCGACAACACATTAAACCATTTGGTCCACTGTTTGACTTGACTGACGACGGTATCCACGACAGCGGGATCATTGATCGAGACGCGCGGTGAAAGCTCGGTCGCGCTGCCGCCTTCGGTCACAATCTGCTGGCCGTCTTGCCGCAGCAGCAGATGATAGCCGCGCGGCTCGGCAACGGCTTGAATAAATTTGTATTGATCCAATTTAGCTTTGATCGCTCGCAGCTTGGCGGAGGGCGAGAGGCCTTGATAATAAATCATGAGTTTGAGATCGGGATATTGATGCTCGCGTTCCACCGCGCGCGAGGCCGGCTGGATTGGCTTGCCGGTGCGCGTGCCTTCGGAAGTGAAGGCCGCCACGCTGGTCAACTGCACTTGCGCCACGGGTTTTTGTTTTGGCCCAAAATCCTTGGTTTCCGGATCATAGAGATCAAAAATGGAGCCGGCCGTCAAACCCTGCACGGCTCCAGCCTGCAGCGTGACCGTATTATTGTCGCGAGGAGAGGCGAGAATGTAAGCTTGCGCCAGGCTCGTGGAATCGCTAAAAACGTAATGGTCGGCGGCCGCGCCCTCGAGTTGCGGATGCTGGTTGGGATATTTGGTGCTGACCCGGCTCCTCACTTTGTCCATCACATCGCGATAAGTCGCCTTGGCCCCGGCGTTCTTCAATGCTTCGACAAGATAATAAGTCAAGGTGCCATATTCTTTCCCGTTCTCTCGAAGCTCGAATGACTTTTCTATGGAAAGACAACCGGCGATCAAAACATAGTTCACATTTTTGAGGCGCAAATCGCTTTCGTCTTCCATGCCGCGCTCGCTCAAAGCATACGCGGGCGGCGTTGCCGGAGGCTGGCGCTTGTCTTTAGGAGCTTCGCGCGCCAGGCCGGAAACGTCGCGAGAGACGGTGCCGGAATGGCAGCTATCAAAAATAAGCGTGATATTTTTGGTTTTCTGCGAGAGCTGCTTGAGCAAGCCGTTGATCTCATCATCACTGACGTCAAAAACTTTGCCGGCCGGATCGCGGCTGTCGTGGCAAACGAGGGTTTCATCCAGTCCGTCGATTTCATCTCCGGAAACGTCTTTCATCTGGGAGCCGTGGCCGCTGTAATGAAAAACCACGATGTCATCCTGCTGCGCTTGAGCGATCAGATGATCTTGAAAAGCTTTGACAATCTCTTCGTGCGTTGCCTGCGCGCTTTTTAAAATTTTTATGTCGCCCGCTTTGAAATCGAACTTGCCGGTGACCAGCGCCTGCATATTTTCGGCGTCATTTTCGCAACCAGCCAATGGAGAAACCTGTTGGGGATAACGATAAGTATTGATGCCCACCAACAGGGCGAATTTCCTGGGTTCACGCGTTGGCGCCGCGTATTCAATTGGGCCGGCTGAAGCTGTAGCGCTGCCGGCGTTCAAGCCGGCAGCGGCGGAATTGGCATTGCTGTTTGGCTGCGGGTCGGTCTTTTGGCAATTCCACAGCGCCATCAGCGCGAGAAGCATTAAAAAAACAAAAACCTTATTGCGTTTATACATGGCATTTTACTCCACCGTGTTGGTGAAACATGAAGTGTTATTTAATTTGCCGCATTGACGGCGGCCACCCCGGCAACGAAACCCACTGCAATTCCGGCGGGAAAGGCGAGTTTTTTCATCACGCGTTCCAGGAAGCTCTCGCCTTTGACGTCGGCAAGCTTTTTATAAAGATCGCCGCGTTCTTGCAAAGCCGTTCGCATCTCGTTGAGCGCCTCGATTTTCTTGTCCTTCACGCCAATCACGCCTTCAAATTCCGCGATTAGTTGCTGGTGCAACTCCGCCTGGCTGCGGTAGCCGGCGAGAGTTTTTTGATACTCCGGCTCGAGCTTGATCAGGCGCGCATAATCGCTGATCCATTTGCCGGTGAGAATCAAGCCGAGCGCGTTGTTGTTGTCGCGCACGCGCATGGTCGCATCGGGAGTCAGAATGAAATCGAGCGACAACACCTCCGGCGCTGCCGGCGTATCAAGACCGCGTGCCGTCGAGCGCGGCGTGGCCTCCGGCTGCGAGGTGATGGCGTCGATGGCGTCACCTTCTGAAACCTCACGATTCGCCCGCAAGGAATCAAGCGCGGTTTGGTTGCGCTGCACTTGTTTTTCGAGATTGACCAGCACGTTGCGCGAGTAGGAAGGCGTCTCAGTTTCCTGCGCCAGAATCCGGAGCGGCAGGAACACCGCGGCCACGATCCACCGCGCGACGGGTATGGCCCTCAATCGTCTCCAGCGCCTCGTCAATGCCGATAAGTTCATTTTTGATTTCATCGATTTTTCCTTCTCCCTGTTGAATGAGTTGCTGAATGTTGTCAAGCCTGGTTTTTAATTGAGCGATTTCTGCGAGCCGCGCTTGCTCTTCTTCGGTGAGTTGAGCCAGCCGCTGGTCGAGTTCGACGACTTGCTGTTCCTTGTCAGAAATTTGCTTCTTGAGTTCCTTGATCAATTCGGCTCGATCACTGAAGAAGCGATCGTAAACGCTCGAACCAATGGCCAGCGCCACGACGATGATCGCAATGGTGAGCGCGTTCTGTTTTAAGGTGGTTAGTAAGCTCATGTTCCTCCTTTTAAAATTTTGTGCTTGAATAACGTTCACTCCTACTCATTCTCTTGCTCGCCTTGCAGAATCTTTGACAGCGCGTAAAAGAAAGAGTGTGAGAAAGAGTATGGGCCAGTTCTACTCTTCCAGCACATTCTTATACTGCACGGCATAATATCCCTGCAACTCCGACCAACGCCAAACTTTGCGTCGCACTTTTCCAGCGGGTCCCGAGGCTTCATAGATCACCGGTTTGCCGGTAGCGTCGTATTCCGCAAAGAGCACGATGTGAGATCCCGGCTTGTTGAAACCGTCGCCCGGCTTCATATCGGTGAACCAGTTGGCCCTGGGCTTGACTGCGAGATAATCGCGAATGTTAACCGTGCCATATTTCTCGGCAGGTCGTTTGCCGAGCCAGCAATACGACACGTAGCCGGAGCAATCGATTCCAGTCGTGCAGGAAGTCACGCCGTGGCGTTGATGCGAACCGGCGGCTTGTCCCTGCATCAGCTTGCGGTCAAAATCCTCCGGACCATCCATGCCGCCCCAATCATAAGCGATGCCGGTGATGGTGTCAGCCGCGGCAAAATCACATTTATAAGGTGAAGCCTTAACGCACGGCGCCTGGCGATTTTTTTCACGGCAAACCCATTTATGCCCTTGCAGGCGTTTGGCGGTCGCCATAATCTCCTCGCGCGTTCGCTCCGGCCACTCGGCTGGCGCCACGGTTTTACGATGGAGCGTCGTTGGCATCACCAGCGACAACAACCAGAAAAGCAACAGGCTTTGCAGCATAAAACTTCCTCCTGGCGAAAATAAAAACTGTGCTCCCTCAATGACGAGAGTAGCGCAGACATCTTGTCCAATGCTACTAACTTTTCAAAAAGGCAAAACGATTAAAAGTTTTTTTGAGCATTGTTTTGAATACCATCTGCAACTCATTAAGTTAAGAGCAGTTGCCGAAACCCGCTAGGGTTGAAATGTTTATAGAAATGGGGCCTAAAAAATAATCGAAACCCTGTAAGGGTGAAATGTTAAAAATACCTCGGCAATTGAGGTAACGTGCTCACGCATACAAAACATGTCACGTCTACGACGTTTCGATTGTTTGATTGGCATTTTCTATAAACATGCCACGCCAATGGCGTTTTTTAAAAGCAATGGTTTTGTCCCAAATCGTTTTGCCTTTCAATTTTAGCTGAATCGTTACGAAATTATTTTTTTAAAAAGTTAGTGACATTGGACATCTTGTCTGCAGTCAGGATGACTGCGCTACATTTTCCTCCCGTGAGTGAGGCATTACTAAAAACTTCCCCAAAGCTTGCTCCGTCTCGCTAAAAAACGCGGGGCCCGCAATGACGAATGTGAGTTTTTTCACCGATCGGCTAATTCGTGTTCCACACCCGAATCTGAATTTCATTCTGCTTCGGCACGAGTTGATAAACCAAGCCCTGGCGAACACGAAATTCATCGGCGGGCGCCACCTCGTAGTCGATCGCAATATCCAGAATCTGCCCGACGAGCGCGCCGTCGGCGGCATACTTGCGAATGATTTTCTTGACCTTGACGACGGTGTCCGCCGCCGCGGTTTCGAGAGCGACATAGGTGAAGCCGCGAGCATCCGTGCCGAGACTTTCGAGAGAAACCATTTGCGTGCTGTCACTCTCGAAGTTGATCTCCAGCGTGCCGGCAGCGCCGCCACGCGTTATCGGCCCGGTGATATGCCCGTGATTGGTTCCACGCTGCATCTCCGCTTCGCCCGGCATCGCGGCATCGCGGCGGCCGCGGCCGGCAGGGTTGACCAGTCGTGGTTGCCGGGTATCATCCACGAGATAGATCGCTTCCGTAACGGCATGGCCCACCTCCAACTCGCCGCTCTCCATCAAAGCGACACTGTTGGCGGGAAAACCCATCCACCAGGAATCGAGATATTTGCCAAGACTGTCGTAAAAAACCAGGCGCTGCTGCAGCGGATCGGTGATAACGAAACCGCCGTCGTGAAGAACTTCAAAACTTTGCGGGCCTTGCGGCAATTCATCTTCGCCGCCAACCGTCATTGCCAGGCTCTCCGGCTTTTGCAGCAGCGCCGACCGCGAAGTGTCGCCATTCCAAACTCGCGCTGGAATGCGGACCACGGGCAACGACATGGCAATCACGCGAACGGTCGAAGTCGCGCCGGGGCTGCCTTTTTCCGTGCAGGAAAATACGGCCAAACCATAAGCCAGCAGAAATTTGAGTAAAACATTTTTGCGCATCTCAGACTCCTTTCGGTAGTTTAATCTTCACCAACCACAACAAATGCCGCCCAATAAAAAGGCGCTTTATATTTTGCGAGTGTACGCAACTGTGCTTCACGCAAGGCCATTGCTTTGCGGCTCGTACGACGATATTCCTGATAAAATTCCGCCATGAGAAAACTGGTGGCTTGATCGTCGATGCTCCACTGCGTGACGATCAACGTGGGCGTGCCGGCATATAAGAAAGCGCGACTCAAGCCTAAAATGCCGTCGCCGGTGATTTGGCCGCGGCCGGTTTGGCAGGCGCTCAACACAATCAGATCGGCGTGCAATTGCGTCATGCTGAAAATTTCCGCGCAGGTGAGAAAGCCGTCGTCGCCGCCATCGAGGCTATCGGCAGCCAGGGCCAGCGCCGAGAGCATCGGGGCTTGCTCGTTCAACAAACCATGCGTGGCAAAATGGAGAATCGTGTAGCCCGGCGCCAGGCGTTTGATTTCGCTCTCGCGCGCCAGCTCGCCGCTAAACAGATCGTTGCGATCAGGCGGAAAAAGTCGCGCGATCGTTTCCGCTTCCATTTTCGCGCCGGCTAAAGGCCGCAAGTTGCTTTGCGAAGGATACTGCGGATCGCCAATCACGAGCAGATGCGGATTCTGCCGCGACAACGCATGAAGGCGTTTCTGTTCGGTAAATTTCAAAACTCCGGCGGAAGGCACGGTGGCCAGAACATGGCTTTCAATCAAGTAGTGCTTATTGCCATCCAGCAGCGCCGCAAACGGCACCAAAAAAAGAACATCATGCGGGATAATGGTGACAACCTGTTGGGGCTCGGCCGGAAGCTGCGCGGCAATCGGCGCGATCAGCCAATCATATAAATTTCGCAAAGCAACGGCGCCTTCCAGCGAGTCGGCTGCCGGCTCCGACGACACCTGAACGCGAGTGACATTGCGCCAATCAGTGCGCCAGCGCGGCGCGGCGATTTGCGCTAACAGTTTGGCAATGACTTTTGTGAGCGAATCCCGCGAGACGCGCGTGGTGCGGCAAATCAAGTTGCCATTGGGTTTTAAAAGAAAGATTGCCAAACTATCGCGCATGACAAAATATTCGAGCAAGGTGGTTTGCTTGGTTCCAGCCAGCTCGACCAAAGCTTGAAAGCTGATCGGAGTGACGGAACTGAGGCTGCGCAACTCGCCGGCAAGCGGGTTAAGCACCGGGGATAAAGCCACCTCGGTATCGCCGCGCAACCTGGTTGCGGGCAAAGCTTCCGGCGCAGTCATGGCAATTTTTTCTTCAGCAAGCGCGGCGTATAAATTGAGCCGCCGTTCGTGTTGGCGCAGTGAGGCAAGTTGTTTTTCGTCGGGCGGCCGCAAGTGTATGCCGCGCTCTTGCAGCAAATCGAGAAAAGCGCGAGACCGGCCGCGCTCGGCGGCTTCCAAAGCTTTGGGATATTTTTTCAAGCCCAGATAAATGCCGACCATTTCCGCAAAAGCGGCCTGACGCTGCTCGAGATAATGGCGTTTGATGGCGTCGTTGGCGACGCTCCGAGTCTGCTCTTCCAAAATTTCCACGGCATTTTTCGCCGCTTCCTCGGCTTCGGCCCGGCGGTTCTGTTTCCAACAGCAGCGGGCTTCGCCGAGATAAGCTTGCCAGCGCAGCTCCGCAGTCTCCAGCTCGCGACCGCGCAAGTCCGCCAGCAGTTGGCGAACCTCGCGGAATTTTTGCAAAGCCGCGGCAATCTCATTCATTTTATAACTCAGCTCGCCGCGATTCAGCAGGCTGCTGGCGCGAGCGTAGCCGTCGCTTTTTCCCCACGTTGAGCTATCGGCGCGAGCATACCATTGTTGCGCGTCCGCGAAATCACCTTGCTCCACATGCGCTAGCCCCATCGACATCAGGCACAGCCATTCGCCGCGCGGCATTTGCAGACGTTGATAAAGCTGCAACGCTTGCTGATAGTTGTAAATCGCTTCGTCATAAGACTCCTGCATGAAACGGAGATTGGCTCGATAGGAAAGATAGCAGGCTTGCAGCGAATCCCCCCAAGCCAGACGGCTCTGTCCGGCGGCTTGATTAAAATAAATTTCCGCCTCCTCGACATCACCAATTTTACCCGCTAAAACTCCCAGCCGCAACGAGGTCACCGCTTGACGGCTGTGCAGATCATGTTGATCGGCAAACGATTGGGCGGTTAACAAAAAAAATCTGGCGCTATCCAGATTGCCGGCATATTCATGCAGGATGGCGATTTTCAACAACAGCTCCCATGCCGCGGGAAAATCAGCGCGCGCGCGCGTTTGCGTCAGCAAGCTATCATAGACGGCGCGGGTTTGCTCCCAACTGTCATAATGCAGAATGTCTTCGTACACGTAAATGCCGGGGAGTTCCACCCAACCTATTTTTTGTAATTTTGAACAGCTCAATAACCACACCAGACCCATAGCCAGCAAAACCAAAACAAGCGGAACAAACCGGGCGAACTGGAACCTGACCGGCGCCGTCAAACAGGAAAAAGTTTTTGTATGCTGATTTTCCGAATCGGCTGGAGGCTTTTTAAATTTTTGCATTTGATTACCTTGACTATAGTATTATTCCGAAAAAACTATCACAACCGCGAAAATTTTTTTCACCACAAAGGCCACAAAGAGCACAAAGAAAAGCTTCTTTGTGGCCTTTGTGCCCTTTGTGGTTGAGTTTTTGGTTGCGGCTCTGCCGCGCTGTGCCCTTTGTGGTTGAGTTTGGTTGCGGCTGATGCCGCGCTACGTTATAGCATTTTTAAAATGAGTGAATAGGTCATTCCGAGAAGCGACGAGGAATCTTTTTGGCAAAAGATTCATCGCTGCGCTCGAAATGACAACCTATTCATACAAACAAAAAACGCTGTAAATTAAAAACTGCCATTTCTCGTCCCGCGCTCGGGACGAGAAATCTGCTTCCAAAAGATTTCTCCCTTCGGTCGAAATGACATTTCATGCCTAACTTAACATTGTCAAGTTACTTCAGTTGAAAAATCGGGAAGCGGCTAATCGTGGACGGTTTCTGCGTCGTAGGATGTTGCAAGCCGCCGGTTAGTTTTTTGACTTCATCGGTGACAAAGCTATCCAGCTCGTGCAAATGCACAATCCCATCACGAGAAAAATCCGCCATTCCCTTTTCCAGTCCGTCGATCAAGGCGCGGGTAAAAGCACCGTGTTTCCATTCTGCCCGTTCTAACGAAGATTCTTTGCCGGTGGAAGCGGCCATGATGATCACGCCATATTCATCCGAGGACAATTCCCGCAGCGCCTCGGTATTGTCGACGCCGCGTATGGCGTACAAATTCCTGCCCAATTGCCCGCTGTGGCAGGTATCCAAAAATAACAACACCCGGCTGGGCAAATCACCCAGCGTCTTTTTGAAATCACCCAAATCGATGCTGGTGACGCGCAGCTTGTCCGGATTGCCGTCGCTCGGCAAGACATAAAAATTGCCTTTGTTGTCGTTGACCCCGTGCGCGGCCAGGAAAATGACGGCAACATCTTTTTGCGTCGTGCTCTTTTCCAACCAATCCAAAGCCTCTAAAATATTGGCGCGGGTGGCCTCGAGATCGTAGAGGGGTTTAATGTTGACGCTGCGATATAATTTGCCCTGTTGCGCTTGAAAAATCCGGCTCATGGCGCGGGCATCGTCGTCGGCATACGTGAGCGACAGCGCGCGCAATTGATACGCCGAAATGCCCACCGACACCATGTATAAATTCGGTTTCTCCCAATCATTGATTGTGGCGGGGGCCGCCGGGCTGATATTTCTTTGGCTCGGCGCTTTATAAATGATCACGCGTTTATCCGAAGTTGCCGAAGCGTTGGCATTGGCGGCGAAGATGGCAAATTCATTTTCGCCTGCGGTGAGCGTGGCTTCCTGCTCGATGACCTGGCCCAAAGCTGGCGAAGTCGTGGAAGCAAAATTTTCCGCGCGCTTGGTGGCAAAGGGCCGGCCGTTCAGCAGCCATCTAACCTCGGTGATCTTCGTGTCGGAAGTGAGCTTCGCCTTGAGCTGCACCATGTTGCTGCTGTTCTCGCTGCGATAAGCTGAGGGCGAAAGCCACTGCACTTGCGGCGGCAACACTTCGGTGACAGCTTGCACTGCAATTTTCTGTCTTTCTTTCGCATTAATCTCAGCCAAAGCCTGCGCAAAATTGCCCAACGCAATCGGCCGTTTTACCAATTCGGGCTTATAATACTGTTGCTTAAAACTGGAAACCGGATAATACCGCGCGGCTTTATCCAAGCCCTGATTGAGATGCCAGCCGATATATTTTTCGCCGCCGGCGGAAGCGGCATAATAGCCTGCTGGCGTCCAACAAACCCACTCGTTGTCAATGGCAACAAACAACGTGACCAGCAATTCGCCACTGGCGATATTCCACAATTTGATGGTTTGATCGTAACTCGCAGAAGCCAACAGCCGGCCATCCTGCGACACCGACACCGCCCAAACCACGCCGGTGTGTCCGACTAATTTGCGCATAAAAGCACCGCTGTTATCAAAAAGTTTTAAGTAATAACTGCCTCCAACGACAATCTGTCCATTTCCGGTAAAGGTATAACAGCGGATTTTTTCATACGCATAATCATCAAATTTAATCGTTCCTCCGTCCGCAATGCGCAATTCCAAGTCTGAAACTTTTTCCAAGCGTTTGCTGCCGTATTCCGTTTGGGTGCGGCGAAACGCACTTTCGGAGGGCGTTTGGCGCGAAAGGGAAAAATCAGCGAAATTGAAGGATTTTTCGAGTGGAGATTTTGCATTGGCTATTGCATTTTGATTTATATTACCAAACGCAAGATTTGAGTCATTGCCAAATGCAATTGCAAAAACACCTCTGCCTTTGCCGACGATATGGGTTTTGACGGTGTCAGTGCTGGCTTGCCAAATATAAATATCGTTGTCATCTCCACCCGCGGTGGCGACGAGATCAGTCCCATAAAAGGCAGAGGCGACAACGGTGTTGTTATGTCGACTAAATGTACTAATTTTTGCACCATAGGGAATCGAATAGACAGTCGCAGGATCATCAGTTTCACCTACGACCACAATTTTCTTGCTATCAAGAGAGAAAGAAAGTGATCCTATATCTTGTTTCCCAATCTCTTTGATAAATTTGCCGTTAGTGTCCCAAAGCAAAATGCGATCATCTTTGCCGCCAGAAACGATATAGTTGCCATCCGGTGAATAGGCGACACATCCAACCTCGGCGGTATGTTGGCGCATCACCATTGGCGGGGGCACATCGCGTCCGATCCCGACATTGGCAATATCCCACAACCTGAGCGTGTTGTCATAAGACGCCGAAACAAGCTTGTTGCCCTCGGGCGAAAAGGCCACGCCGTAAACAAAGTTCGTATGTCCTTCGAGGTTGGCAATCGCTTGCCGGGGCGCATTAGCTATGCGCCCGAGGTTAGAAGCCTCCCAAATTCGTACCGTTTTATCATCACTGCCACTTGCCAAAAACCGTCCATCGCGGGAAAAGGCTAAAGTGTGAATCACACTTGTATGCCCTTTGAGCAAGCCAATTTGCTCGCCGCTGTCGAGGTTGATGAGACGAATTTCATTTTCTTTCGTATATCCACCAACTGCCAGCACTTTGCCATCGGGCGAAAGCGCAGCCGCGAAAAGCTTGCCTTCAGACCCATCGCCAATTTGCCCACGAAGGGTTCGCAACAAATCGCCGGTTGCCACGTCCCACAGGCGAATGGTTTTGTCATTGGAGACGGAAATGAGCGTTTGGCCATCCGGGGTAAAGAGAACTTCCCAAATCTGTGCCGAATGGCCTTGCGGGTCAATGACGAGAATAGGCTCTTGAGCCAGCGCCAAGGCGCCATGCAGAAGATAGAGCACGCCGAAAAAGAGAAACGCGAGACTTTTCATAAAACTCTTCCAGTTAAGTGGATATACTTGTTTAGGGTTAAAATTGCAGTCATTGCGAGGCGCTTTTTGTCCCGCTTTTCGGGACTCCGTAAAGCGGAGCCGAAGCAATCTCTTGGTTTTTCAAAGGATTGCTTCGCTGAAAAACGCTCGCAATGACTGTTACAAAATAACCCTTAACGAGTATCATTCGCCAATGCACCGGGCGTAATTCCAAAAAGTTGGTTGAACGCGTGAATCAATATTTTATCAGCGAACTCCGCTAGGAGTGGCATGTTTATAGTTGGGCAATTAGCCATTAATCTTTGAACTCCGTTAGGAGTGACATGTGGTGGGACGGGCAAATCGCCAATTGGCGCCAAAACCAAACATGTCACCCCGCTGGGGTTTTTATTCTTTAGTAAACTTCTGGCCTATAAACATTTCACTCCTATCGGAGTTGCTCGAAGCGAGAAATACCAACTTTGGTGAATTGCTCATCAATTCACCACTCCCAAAATCCATTACGCCATTTTAATCACTCCGCCATTCCCACCAGCGTGAACGCGGCCCAATATTTCGGCGCGGGATGGCGCTGGCGGGTTTGCTGCATGGCGCGTTGCAAGGCGAGGCCTTTGTTGCCGTGGCGAAGATATTCTTTATAAAACGTAATCATCAATTCCTTCGTAGCATTGTCATCGACATTCCACAAACTAACGAGAAACGAGCGCGCCCCGGCGGCCAAAAACGCGCGGCTCAAGCCGATCATGCCTTCGCTGGACAATTGCCCTAAACCGGTTTGGCAAGCGCTGAGCGTGACCAAATCGGCTTTCAGATGAAAGCGCGAGATAATGGCGCGCGCCTCCAACAAGCCGGGATAAGAAAGTTCGGCGAGGTTGGGGCGGGTAGGACTTTCCAAAACTTGCTGCAAGCTGTCCAACGTCACACTGCGGCGGGAATCTTTGGTGGTGATAACTTGCGCCGTGTTGCGATCCAGCCGCAATTGCCCGGCGCGCAATTCGGCGAGCACGATGAACGAACTGAGCGGATCGTCACTGCAGGCAAAGCCGTGCGTCGCAAAATGGATGACGCTAAAATCCGGATGCCACGCATCCAGGCGCAAGCGATCAGCCTGGATGCCAAGAAAAAGCTCGGCTTTATTGCCGAGCAGGCGCGCAATCTCTTCGGCTTCGCGTTGCGCGCCGGGCAGCGGTTGCATTTTGAAAGTGCCGCCGCACCGCGTTAACGCAGCCGGCATGGTCGGATTGCCCACGATCCAGCCGCTCACATTACGGTGATCGGCTTTCCGGCGCTGGCGGGAAATGACGCGGTAACTCGTTTCGGAAGCGGCATAGGTCAAAACATGCTCGTCGCCGAAAAACTGTTTTGTCGCGTTGCGCAGCGCCGCAAACGGCAATTGCCATAAAGCTTGATGCGGCACGATGACAACGGTTTGTTGCGGAGCGGCGGGAAGAAATGCACGGATCGGCGCAATCAAAAGTTGATAAAGCCGCCGTGCAACTTCGGCTTCGTCGCGTTTCACGACAGGAAGATTTTTTTCTTTAACAACCGGCGTGAGGTTGCGCGTAAATTGCAAACCGCGCGGCGTCTCGACGGCAATGGCGCGGCCATATTCGGCCACCAAGGCCGCAAGAGAATCCGCTTTGATCGGTGCCATCGCGCCATGAACGGCGCCGTCAACGGATTTGACGAAAATAATGACGCGATCATCGAGAACGAAGTATTCTAAAAACGTCATCGGCGGCGGCGCGATCGTATCGCCCGCTGGCGCGAAAAGCGCTTTTTCATCCAACACTGGCGAGGGAACACCGCCGGCAAATTCATTGGACACATTCCGTGACATCTGCCTAACATCAACGCTCGGGACGCCGCCGGACAATTTGAGACGCAAGCCCTCCCATTGCTCACGAAAAAAGAAGTAGCCCGCATCCAAATGTCCGGCTTTTTCCGGTGGTGGCTGCAGCCGATCAAGCTGCAAGCCACTCAAGACGCGACTACGTCCACGCTCAATGGCGTTGCGCGCGTAGGTGAAATTTTGCTTTTGCTCCGCCACTTTGAGGGCGACTTGCACATAATCCTGAAAAATTTGTTTATGATTTTGCAGAATGCCGATTTTGCCCTGATCCGTTCCCCAACTGCCGCCGATCCGCTCAATTTGTTTTAAATACTGCTCATAATATTGCGTCGCTTGCTCCAAATCACCGAGCAAATGGTAACATTTGGCGAGGCCGCCGTTGGCATGCCAGCCGGTTTCATCATCCTGCACGCTCTCATTGCGACGCAAGGCTTCGCGATAATTTTTCTCGGCGTTGCGATAGTCACCAGCATACAAATACGCCGTTGCCAAATGCGCTTGCGCCCGGCACTCGCCGCGCGCGTCATGGGCGGTTTTATATAATGTGAGCGCCTGTTGAAGATCGACGATCGCTTTCGCGTAGTTTTTTTGTTCGCGCCAATTCACGCCCACTGCCAACAATGCCCGGCGCAATTCCACCGGCGGCGACGAAGTGGAGGCCGTTAACAAAACCGAATCCAACCAAACACTCGCTTGCGGAAATTGGCGGTTTTTGATGGCGCTCCAAGCGAGATTCGACCAAAGCTGTTGTTGTTGCAGCCCGAATCGAGAGACGCGCGCCACCCGTGCCGCTTGCAGATAAAGCGAATCCGCTAAACGAAACTGCTCTTGCTGCAAGTACATGTTGCCGGCATTGAGCATCAGCAAAACCGCCAATTCCTGCTGCGCCCGGGTTTTGTCCTGGCGCAGAAGTTTTCTGAGGTCGCCAATTTCGCCGCGATAAAGATCCGCGCTGATGGGCGTCCCCCGGCCGCCGCTATAACTTTTCTCCATGCCTTGCAACTGGCTAACCAGCTCGCCAATGGGAATGGCAAGTTGCCCCGCCGGTTTGTTGCTCAAAAATATGACGCCGAACTCGTATTGTTGCAAAGCGTGTTGGTATTTCCCAACCCGTTCGAATAAATCGCCGAGGAGATTTTGCAGAGCCGCCGCGGCCAAATAATCCTTTTGCGCTTGCGCCAGATTGCGGGCTTTTTCATAAAACTTCCGGGCTTGCTCCAGCTCGCGCCGGCCCAAAGCCATTTGCGCGCTATCCACCCACGCGAAGATCCGCTGGCGCTCAGCGGCGCCAATGCGCGTCGTCGCCTGGGTGTGTGATGCAAGCAAAAGCATGACGCTCACCGATACCAATAAAAACCAATGATGTTTTTTCATGGCAATTTCCCGTTATGAAAATTCCAAAGCTTGAAGCAAATAACAAACTTAACCTGTAGCCGCCCATTACTGATGGCCTCCAAATATAACATACAAAAGAATTTTGTCAAGGTTTTTTTGAAACCGTGAAGTTATTTTCGCCGGGATTCATGGCGCGAGATTTTTGCGAAAGATTTTAATGTAAAGAGGGCGAGGTCACAACCTGATGAATCGTATCGAGCAGCGTGCCATCCACCCATTCGACCACGGCGACGGCGCGATTTTTTTTGACGCGCGGTTGTGCCGGCGCGCCGCCGCAAAGGCTGTAAACTTCTTTTTGAATTTCCGTGAGCGTACGCACTGGCAAAGAACTTTTTGCCAGCGCTTTCAACAAGTCCCGGCGCCGCGGATTGACGGCAATGCCGCGTTCGGTCACCACCACGTCGATCAACTCACCCGGCCCGCACAGCGTCGCGACTTCGTCAACGATGATCGGGATGCGATCACGAAACGAGGGAATGGCTAAAACCACGCATTTGGCAAAAAGACAATCCTGCCAGCCGCCGATGCCGTGCAGGAGATAGCCGTCGGAGTGCGTCACCACATTCGCGTTGAAATGCACATCCACTTGTGTGGCGCCCAGCACGACGACGTCCACCATTGCGGCAAAGTTTCCCTTGCCGTGATAATTATAACTGGTGAATGGGCTGGTGCTCACGTGACGTGAATTCTCGCGCAGCGAGCGCACGCCGGCTTCATCAAAGGCCTGTCCATCGAGAATATAATCCGTCAAACCTTCTTCGAGAAGTTGCACCAAATATTTCGTGCTGCCGCCGCGCACAAAGCGAGCTTTCACGCCTTTGGCTTTCATCTGCTCTTTGAGATAAGCCACGAACGCCAAACTGATGCCGCCGGCGCCGGCTTGGAACGAAAAGCCGTTTTGCATGATGCCGGCCTCTTCAACAAAACGCGCCACATATTCCGCAATGAGCAGCCGATCCGGACTTTTCGTGAGCTCGGTCGTCCCCGATACGATTTTGCCCGGATCACCGAGCGACGCAATTTTGACCACAGCATCAACATGATTGCCGTGAATTTGCCAGGGCACACACGGAAACGGCACGAGATGATCGGTGACAACGATGACCCGATCGGCATACTCCGCATCAACCAAAGCGAAGCCAAGCGGGCCGCAGGCAGATTGGCCCTGCACGCCATTGGCATTGCCAAACGCATCCGCAGCCGGCGCAGCGATAACGGCGATATCGATATGAACGTTTCCATCCTGAACCGCGCGGTAGCGTCCGCCGTGCGAACGCAAAACGCCGAGACCTGGCATTTGGCCTTGCGAAACATACTTCCCGAGCGGACCGTTCATGCTGCCCTCGATATGATGAATCGTGCCGTCTTGCAGATAGCGCAGCAAATGCTCATGGCAGGGAAAAGAAGCGCTGGGGAACCAACGCAAATTCCAGACGCCCATTTTTTTGATCGTATCAAAAAGCAGATTGGTCAGTGCGTCGCCGTTGCGCAAATGATGATGGGTCGAAATAGTCATGCCGTTTCTCAAGCCGGCTTTTTTAAGCGCTTCGCGCAAACCGGAAACGAGTTTGTTGCCGTCGGCAGGATAATCCGCGCACGTCGCGAGGCGAGGCGCAGCTTTATAGCCTTTGGGCCGAAAGCCGTCAATCCCTTTAAACGGCAACCGTTTTTCTCCATTGACTTCTGCGGGCACCAATCGGCCTGCGGCATTTTCTATGAATTTCATTTTTCGATCTTAAATATCACTTTGGATTTCAGAACGGACAAGAGGCTGAGATTCCGCGAGCTTAAAACTTTTTGTAATCAGACAAGTGGGTAGCGCAGACATCTTGTCTGCAGTCAGGATGACTGCGCTACGTTTTTCTCCGGATAAAGCAAAGCGAGTTCAACTGTCTTCTGTGCTCGTTTCACCACTGGTGCATCAATCATTTTTGAATCGAGCGCCACAACGCCGATTCCCCGATTTTGTGCGTCTTCAAAAGCGCTAACCACGCGCATGGCTTTGGAGATTTCATCTG
>Ga0247727_10003256_pt1 | contig 36141 bp, 17 predicted proteins | sample WisWelCaveWW1625_FD_202498 | JGI IMG/M metagenome (GOLD analysis project Ga0247727, IMG submission 202498) | Biofilm microbial communities from Wishing Well Cave, Virginia, United States - WW16-25 | ecosystem: Environmental > Aquatic > Deep subsurface > Groundwater > Cave microbial mat | place...
ATTTGCCTATCGATTTAACTTATTTTTCTCCGACGGAGTCTATTGGGTTGACACCCCAAACGGCATTGTTCAAGAATTTGAGAAAATCGGAAACCATCTTGGAATAAATAGGCTCAAGGAGGAGCGACCGCTTGATTATGCAACTAGGGTTTATGAGCGGCTTGGTCAACTAGACAAAGGCTTGGTTATTTTTGACAACGTCACCGACATTCCTGAATTTCGTAAATGGTGCCCCGTCGGAAGTATGAGCTGCTCCGTCATTCTCACAACCAGGAAGTCGCCACGCGGTTTTGCCGTGCGTGTCATGAATTTGACCGAGCTTGATGCGGATTCAGCCTACAAATTGATTATAGCGCGAAGAAAAGATGGCGATAAGATTAGCGCTGATAAGGCACAGCAACAGGCCTTGCAAAGAATTTGCGACATAATGGGAAACCATCCGTTGGCGTTGGAATTGTGTGCCTGCTACCTCCAATCTGACTTTGTGCAGCCCACCGACTTCCTTCACGATATTGAAAGGGACCCCTTAGGCCACTTAGCAAGCCAACCGCAATTCCAGGTTTTCCTTAACCAGGGAAATGCCACCCTATTGGATGTTTTAGCAAAAAATTACGACAGCCTCAATAGAGAAATAATTGACCCCTATTTTCTGCTCATGTGTTGGTTTGCCCCGCATGGAATCAATACTGACTTGATCATGAAAGTTTACGACAAGCCCAAGGAAGGCGCACGGGCCCTCGACGAGTTGGCCGAAAACTCTTTGATTTACCGCGAAACTCAAAAAACTTTTTCCCTCCACCCTCTTGTCGCTCAGTTTGGAAGATCTTTAGCCAAAACACAAAGTGCTGACTACCACAAAAAATTCGTGGAAGTAATTGTTGAATTCCTGCAAACAAATAAAGACAACCTATCGAATGAACAAGTCCGCAGAGAGCTGCCACATGTCTTTGAGGCCATTGAAGGCTCGCTGGAGCATGGTTTCTGGGACTTGTCTGTGCAACTACACATGTACTGCGCTAAAATAGTAGCTGGAATGGACAAGCGCATTGAGTTGCTGAATGAGGCCTATCAACTAATACTGGAACATTTGCCTCATGAAAAAAGGAAGCAAGTAGACATTTGTGTTCAGCTCGGCAAAGCCTACAAAACTAAAGAACAGTTTAAGGAAGCTTTGGCAGCATTTGACAAAGCGCGTAAGCTGTATGATGAATTGTCAGCGGCCGATCCAGGTGCAATTGCAGAACTGCAATTCGAGCTTGGCGATGTATATCTTGCACTGGGCCAGTATGAAGAAGCAAGAAAGAGACTGACTCTTGCGCGGGATACCGCGTTGAATGTGGCATCATATGATGCCACAACACCAGAAGTCACCCGGATCAAACAGGCTCTCGCCAAGATAGATCTTTCTCTCGGAAGCTTCAAATCAGCGGAAGAGGCTTTCGTGGAAGTTCTGAATCACCGACAACAATTTCATGCTGACCATCGTGATGCCGAATCGAGCTTGGCAGTCAGTTCTTCCTACGCCGACCTGAGTCACCTCGCCCTCGAGCGAGGCGACTACAATGGAGCCATTGCGAAGGCGGAAAAAGCCCTTACCACTGCCAGAGAATATCATGGAGAGAATGATCCCGCCTGCGGCAGTTTGTATTTGGATTTAGGCACGATCCGTTCTCACTCGGGCCACTATCGATCGGCACAAGAACTAATAGAAAAAGCCCAGCAGATCTTTTTAACAACATTTGGTGACAAGCATCCGAGCTACGCAAAAACCTTGGTTGTGTTTGCAGAGGTGAACAGAAGACTTGGTAAGTTTGAGCCCGCGCTCGAAAAAATTAAAGAGGCCATCAAAATCCTGGAAGACCGCTATGGAGAAACGCATCCATCTGTTGCAGAGGCTTTGGAAGTCCAGGGGAAAATCCACGACCACCTGTGTGAGTTTGACAAAGAGGAGCAGGTGTGGAATCGAATTCTTGAAATCCACTCAAAAGCCTTTTCTAAGAATCATCCGGCGAACGCAACCACATACTACAATTATGCCAACCTTTGTCTGAGGAGAGGTGAATTTGATGAGGCGGTGAAGCACTTGGAGAAGTCACTCAGCATCACGGAAATAAGCATAGGAAAAAACAATTCGAACTATTTTGGTCGTTTGATCAGACTGGCGACATGTTATTATGATCAGCAGAAATATCCTCAAGCAGGAGAAAGACTCCAGGAAGCACAAGACTTGCAGGCAAGCATTTTTGGTGAATCCCCCCATCCCTACATCGCGCGAATGCACCAACTTCAGAGTGAAGTTGATCGGAGATTGGGCAATTTCAGGAAGGCACTCGCCAGCATAGACCGGGCAATATCGATGAAGGAAGAGATCTACGGCAAGGAACATCCTTCGGTCGCCGAGGCGCTGGAGATCAAGATAAAAGTATGCCACCATCTTGGAGATAATGTCCAGGAGAAGCTGCTCATCGATCAAGCCCTAAAGATACGCAAAGCAAGTTATGGTGAATTACATCCAGAAGTCGGCCGTTCTGAACATGATCTTGGTTCATACTACTTGCGTCTTGGGCAATACAATGACGCAATCCATCAATTTGAGAAATCCCTCAAGATCACTGAATCGACTTATGGAAAGTACCATATCGAATACATTGAAAGAGCGCTTAATTTGGCCAATGCTCTTTACGAAAAGGGTGAGTACAAGTCGTCACTAGAATTGTTAAGGAATATAGAAGACGTTATCACAAAGACAATTTCCATAACGAATCACTACTTGAAAGCGCGTTGGCTCTATGGAATGGCAGAGTTGCATCGTCGGCAAGGTAAGTTCAAGGAGGCATTAGCCTACATAGGCCAAGCAGTTGAGATGCGGATTGCCATCTATGGTAAGGTCCACCCATCTGTGGCAGAAGTACTTGAGTGTCAGGGCAAAATCCATGATCACCTTGGCGAATATGAAAAAGAGGAACAGATATGGCAGAAGATCATCGAATCAAAAGTCTATCCTGAGAATCATCCGGCATTGGCGATAACATATTATGACTACGGAAACCTCTGTCTCCGCAAGGGGGATTTTGAAGAAGCTCTGAAACAGTTAGATAAGTCACTCAGCATCACGAAAAAGAGTTTGGGCGAGAAGCATCCAGAGTATTTTGGGCGCTTAGTCCGCTTAGCCACTTGTCACTATGAACAGCAGGACTACTCAACAGCAAATGAGAAGCTCAAAGATGCACGAGGCCTACAGAAAGACATCTTCGGCGAATCGCCCCATCCGTACATAGCACGCATGCTACAACTTCAAAGTGAAGTGGATCGGCGATTGGGGAATTTCAAGAAGGCGCTTGACAGCATTGATCAAGCAATTGCGATGAAGGAAGAAATCTACGGCCAAGATCATCCTTCGGTCGCTGAAGCACTGGAAATCAAGGTGAAGGTATTTCACCACCTTGGTGATTCTAAGCAGGAAAAGCTGCTTATCGATCGCGCACTAAGGATACGTAAAGCGAGTTACGGTGATACACATCCTGAAGTTGGCCGCTCTGTACATGATTTGGGATCGTATTATCTTCAACTCGGACATTACGATGACGCTATTTCTCATTTTGAAAAGGCTCTCAACATTACTGAATCAGTTTTCGGAAAGTACCATATCGAATATGTAGAGAGAAGCCTCAATTTGGCCAACGCTCTGAATGGCAAGGGAGAGTATCGCCCTGCACTAGAGCTAGTTGAAGAGCTTAGCGGTATCATCGACAAAGCGATTTCAAGCAAGGATCACTACTTGAAAGCGCGTTGGCTGCAACAAGTGGCTGAGCTTCATCGCCGGCTTGGCCAGTTTGAAAGGGCCTTGGAATTTATCGGCAAAGCCGTTGAGATGAAAGCAGCCATCTACGGTAAAGTACATCCTTCGGTCGCCGAATCGCTTGAGATTCAAGGGAAGATTTACGACCACTTGGGTGAGTTTGAGAAAGAGGAACAAGTATGGAATCGAGTCCTGGATATTCAATCGAAGGGTTACCCTGAGAATCATCCAGCATCCGCAACCACTCGTTATCACTATGGAAACCTCTGTCTGCGGAAGGGTGAATTCGACAAAGCCCAAAAGCACTTGGAGATATCAATCAGCATTACGGAGACTAGTTTGGGCAGAGCTCACTTGCACTATTTCGGACGGTTGGTTCTGCTGGCGACGTGCTACTATGAACAGCAGAAGTATTCTCAGGCCGAAGAGAAGCTCAGGGAAGCACAGAGCTTGCAGGAAGACATTTTCGGTAAATCATCGCATCCGTATATAGCACGCATGCATCAACTTCAGAGTGAAATAAATCGGCGGTTGGGGAATTTCGAGAAGGCGCTTGTGAGCATTGATCAGACAATAGCGATGAAAGAAGAGATCTACGGCAAGGATCATCCTTCGGTCGCTGAAGCACTCGAAATCAAAGTTGATCTCTATCTTGCTCAATTCCAAGCTGAGAAATCGAAGGAACCGTTGGAGAGAATTGAACGGATTCGACAAAGGGCTTACGGTGAGAATCATCCTGACTTCGCGAACTATCAATTGCGACTCGCTGAATACTATTCCATTATGGACCGATACGAAGAAGCCCAGGGCATGTTGAAGCGGTCTCTTCAAACTTGTCACAACAGATTTGCATCTGATCATCCAGAGGTCATCAAACGTCTGGTCATGTCGGCACGTTTAGCGCGAATTTCGTCTGACATCGCTACTGCGGGTAATCGTATCAATGAGGCAAGTGAAGCACTTGGCGAAAGATTGCAGAAAGAAAAGAGTCTGATCGTCGCTTCTTTTCTAAAAGAGTCTTCACTGATCAACCGAAAGCAAGGAGACTACACTAAATCACTGGCAGAACTGGAAAAGGCCATTGAGATAGAGACAGCAATTCTCGGAGCCGCTAGTCCTGCTGTGATCGAATCAATGGTAAACAGAGTCAAGCTGTCAATAGTATTTCATCACTTAAAAGAAGCACAATCTACTTTGGAAAGCGCCATAAAAAAGGCTGCTTCAGGCGAGGGGCCAATATACAAACGATTGATGGCTGATCTCCTGGAACAACGCGGAATTTTGGAAACGCATAAGAGGGAATATGAGAAGGCGGTGGAAACCTACAATGAAGCTATTAAGCTGAAAGAACAGGTGCTGAATAAGACAAATGCTGAGATGTCAAAGTTGTTGGTGGAAAAGGCGGTAGCACTCAGGACTTCCGGCAACTATGATGATGCGCTTGACCATCTCGAAGAAGCACAAAACCTGCTCAACCCGCTCTTTAACGAGAACCATCTCTTCTTTGCCAGAATTTGCCTTGAGATGGGACGGTGTCACCATATGAAGAAGAGCTATGTAGCGGCAAAAGAGCAGTTGGAAGAAGCTTTAAAAATATATGAAAAACAGCCTAAACAGGATCCGCGGGAGCATGCCAAAGCTTCGGAAGCTTTGGGGCTCGTTTATCTCGATACCGGCTTCGCGCCAAAGGCTTCCCAGTTATTCGGAGATGCATTGGAACTCAAGAAAAGCATTTACGGCCAGCAGCATCCGGAAATTGCCGAGACGCTGTATAATGAAGCGCGCGCTTTTCTGAAGATAAAGGGAACCGACGGAAGCAGCAAGAAGCTCCAGGAGTCTGCGCGTCAGAAACTTGAACAGGCGTCTCAGATGCTCAAAGGTGGTAAGGAAAACGGCATTGAGTTGAAAGAAGCAATTGAGAGAACTTTACTAAACCTGTGATAGATTGGGGATACTTAAATGAATATAGAATTTTCATCAATCAATAAGCGTGGTTTTTATATCGCATACAAGATTTCGCCCAAAGATCGCGGCAGTTTCACAATTATTTTATATGCCAATAGCGATGGAGGTGATTTCAATTCAGATGGCGATTTTCATGCGTCTATTGACGACGACTCAGTTTTATTGAATGGAAGTGATAAAAGATTGCCTGGTAAACTCCAGATTGGAAACAAGAGCCTAAATCAACTGAAGCTTGGGCAGCTTGGCTTCTGGATACCGGATACTGTGGTCTTGGACTTCAGTTTTTTTGATATTTTCAAGAAAAACGAGAAAGTTGAGTTGAAAGAAGTTTATAATCAACATGTTGCAGAATGGCTGGGACCATTGCTTGCAATTCGTTGCTCAAGCAATCTTGAGGATAGTGAAAAGCAGAGCTTTGCCGGTACATTTGATACATACCTAAATGTGCCTAATGAATTTGAGAAGTTTGAAGAAAAAATTCTTCGTTCTTACCAAAGATTCTGTTCAATGGATGGTGCTAACTCCGGTGATACTTTACACGATCTACGTGGATATGACCTCAAGATTGGCATTATGGTGCAAAGGCTGGTCAACCCGAAGTTCTCTGGTTTTCTTTTTACCTCAGACCCAATGAATCCACCTAACCAGAGGATGAAAATTGAGTACTGGCAAGGCGAGCGTGAAAAATCAGAGGGATACTCCATAACGCTAAATAGCAAAAACGGCAAGAGAATTCCTGTTAGTCGCGACAATAGCGAGGTCCCGCTTCCAGTGGAGGTTCAGGAGAAATTGTATCGTGCAGGTAAAAAATTGACCGGACATTTTGGCTCTCCACAGGATGCTGAATTTGTGTTGTCTGATGAGGACGAGCAGCTTTACCTTGTACAATCGCGGCCAATAACGGCTTTTAGCTATTCACCGGACAAAGTTTACATCAATGAGCAAAACAGAATATCAGAAATCCTGAACAAAAACATTAAACTGTACCAAAGAGCACCAATACTATCCAGCACCAATATCTCTGAATTATTCACGCGTGCAGTGCCACTCGGTTATTCAATTTTCAAATATGGTTTTGCCGGCACAGACAAGAAAGCGGGTGGAATCAGCATCGGAAGATCCCGGCTGGGCTACGCAAAACTTGATTTGGAAGATCAAGTAAATTTATTTTATACGGTTGCGGATAGACCGAGGACAAACATAATTGTTGACGCTCTGACTTTTCGGTTGCCAGGCGTCAGTAAAGAGGAGTATCTTGGCACTTTTGTCTCACACTATCTTAAGCAAATTGAGCAAAATCCCGCTGCCGCTTTATACCCCGAAAACGGACTCTATCTGCAAAATGATGAGCCGAAGCAGTGGCGTGAGATTGCAAGAGAAAGAGCAGATATTTTTCGAGATGAATACTCAGAATTTTTATATCGCATAGTCAATCAGCACGCACCGTATGAATATAAAAATGCTGTGGATTTTTTCCGGAGAAACGAGCGATTCTATCGTTCACATTTGAGCTGTGATGTGCATTCGGCTACTGAGAAGAGCCTGAAAAAAGAAATACATCAGATTTTGAAATATCTTCAGACTTCGTTCTGCCCCCAGTATGTAGTCTTTGCAAGACTTGCATTTTTATGTACATATATATCGAAGCAAGAACTGAAAAAACTGCTGCCCTCCCAAACGCCATTCTCCGCTGAACATATCTTGAATGTACTGCTCAAAAGTGTGGACATAACTCCGGGGCTTGACGGACCAGATTACCCTCATTTCGAACGGTTGCTTAAGGCGGGAAAAATAACGCTCTGGGAGTTTCTCAATAAATTTCAACACCTGGGCTCTCTTGATATCAATCAGCCGCGGCTTGGCGAATATTCGATAGAAGACCTGCGCGTCATATTCGAACAAGACAAAAACCATGAGCTTGATGATGGCAGGCTACCGAGCAGCGATCAGGCCAAGGCCATTGATGCCGGAATAAAAGCACTGGATTTGGAAAAAAACGCGGATTTCTGGGCATGGTGCACTTATGCGGGGAAGTTCATGCATCTGCGAGAAAATGCTAAGTTTGAGCTTTTGAAGGTGCTGCATGTACTCAAACGTGTTGTAAAAGAATTGGCAAGACTTCATCGCTTAGGAGATTTGGTTTATTATTTGGAGCATAATGAAGTCCTGGAATTGGCTCCGAATAACCGTGAGAAGAAAAGGTTGCTTGCCCTACAAAGACGTGCGTATTTCGAAGCTTGTAAGCAACACCAGGTCCATGATGTGCTGTTAGATTTGGAGACCACTCCTTTCGAAAAGGTGCAGTTTGACAGTGGACAGAATATCGAAAATCGCTACAAATCCGCCAAAGGACAATCGATTTTTTATGGACATGCAGAGGGAATATGCTTAACTGCTCACAGCAATGGTGAGTATTTAAGAAAATTAGCTGCTTACAGGGAAGATAAAAGAGAGCCAATTATTGGTGTCTTTAAGGGCGTGGAACTTTCGTATTTTAATCTAAGCGCGTTAGCTGGGTTTACGACGGAGAACGGTGGTTACCTTTCACATGCGGCAACAATCTCTCGTGAGTTTAGAATACCTTATATATCGGGGATTAATGTAGATCAGTTTCAGGATGGCGATTACGTGATTTTGGACACCGAGAATGAACAGGTAATTTATCGAAGATAATCGGAGCGTACAAAGCTGAACAATAGAAGGCAACCATAGTGGAGAAAGGTATACCACCATCGAAATACAGGGTAATCTGGGCGAGTCTGAGAAAATTTCAGATCTCGCTCAACTTTGTTAAGAATGCTGCTTATGGATTGAACCGATACTTGGTTTGGAAACTTGAACTCGCTTTTGAAGAGAACCCAGTAAACAGCTTGTTGGATGGCGGTATCTACCTAAAAGACCACAGTCGCGAGGGAATGCCAGAATTCAAAAAGGGGTTTCGGATCATCTGTGCCGAACCGTTGCCCATTGAGTCGAAGAACTTTGATTTGACAAATAATCTTCGGCATAATTGTTGCATTAAATAGTATTATAGTCTCAAGTGCTGGTTGTTGGATTTGACGCCGTTCGGCGTGAGACTAACGTGGTGGGCATCGTCAAGTAGAAAGGGCGAATTTTGAAAATACTTTCACCCAATGTAAGACGGTGTGGCAAAGCAGCATAAATCCTTGTAATTGTATAACTTGATTTTGACTCAAACGTTCTTAATTTGGCTCAAATTAAGTTAGTCAAGGGATTTCGATCACTATCAAAAAAGCGCAATATAGTGGTGCGCTAATAAGTACTTTGTATTGTACATGAGAGTGGATAAACAGAATCTCTCTGATTTCGCAACTATGTAACTACAACATGAACAGGAGATGCAGGATAATGAGCAATGATTCTAGGGTGAAACATATCTGGTTTATGCGTCATGGGCAAACTATTTTTGATCTTGAGAATTGTAGCTATGATGACTTCGTAGAGGCGTTAAGCAATGGTTACCAAACGCCGCTCCATGAGGATCATGGCATTGACTTCGAATCACTTCCACAGAATGTTGAGTTGATCTGTTGTTCTCCCGCCCGAAGAGCCGAAGAAACCGCAGAGAAGTTACAAGAGCATCTCAAGGTAGGATTGGTGGAGAAAATGAAGTTTTTGAGAGAAGTGAAGTTCGATAAAGACATTATACGCAGGCATGAATACAAATCTCTCAAAGACAGTCGACGAGATATTCTGACGCGGTGGTTCACGAATGAAAATAAGTCAGAGAGCTTCCAAAAGTCAATGGCACGTGTAAGGAGAATCGAAAAATTTCTCAAAAATCGACAAGAAAAAAGCATAATATTTGTTACTCATGGGTGGTTTCTCCGTCTCATGCAGCTTTATTTTGTACAAGATAAGCGAGAAGAAGATATCACTCTTTTCGATCTTTTAGATGTTGAACCTATTAAATTGGGTCAGTTCGTTGAGGCGAAACTAAAGCTTGAGAGTAGCGAATCAAATAACCATGTTGCTGAGGTTATTGTCTGTTAGACAAAAACATTTGAGTTTGAAACTCTAAACATACACTACAGTCTCTCAAAAGAGAGATTTCGGAAAATATCCGCTAAGTTTAGGTCAATATGAAGGTAATTAATAGGTCGCAGAACATGACATCGCAGCGACATAAAGCTAAGGGGCAAAGCAATCATCATGAGCAAAAAAATGTATGCTGCGGTTCCCAATCCCACGATCAAACCGATAATTTCAAGAATGTAATTTTCATGAGACATGGAAGGATTGATTTTTCCTACCACACATCGAATATTTATTTTGTCGTTCACACGATATTGAACGCTATAAGAAAAGTTGCAAACAAATATAGCTCACTCAAAGAAAGTATTTTTCATAGGCTGCTTGCCAAATTAATCAAAGAACTTAAGAAAGAGCTATATAGGCTTAGTGACTCTGATACTGATTATGGAAATTTGAAATATAAACAATTTATGCGATTCCTACTCCATGAAATTGACCCACCACTCGCAAAGAGCGACAATGGAATTAATATTAAAAAAATTCCTGAGGAAATAGATGTTATCTATCACTCTTCAGCTATGCGGTCAATTCAAAGTGCCAAATATATTCAAAGATGTCTTAGGAATAGGGATACACAACCTAGAATTGAAAGTTGTCTAGCGAGGGAATTAGATGAAGTCAAGTTCTCTAAAAGTATTATTAGTAAGGACGAATTCAAGGAATATAGCGGCCTAAATGGATCCAGGCCAATTGTCTTGAGAAAATGGTATTGTGGAATCAATAAAGTAGAAACCTTTCAGGACTCAATTTCTCGAATCGAAAAACTATGCGATTTTCTTAAAAATAGTTCAGATAAGAATATACTCCTTATTACTCATGGCTGGTACCTTAGACTCCTTTACATGTATTTTAAGAATCAGGAAAAAAATCTTAAAAATCTGAAAAGTAAGGAATGTATTTTTAAGCATGGTGAATCTTTCCAGGTACGACTCAGACAAGATTTTTCGCCCCACATTAGTTTTTCTAATAACAAAGATACGGATTTCAGACCAGAGTCGCTATCAGATCCGAAAGCAAAAGAACAAGACGTTAGGGAAGACACTTCAAAACGCAATGTGGTAAAATACGCCGGGGCTTCTTTTTTTAATAGTTCTGGCTAGTTTCCTGTAATGTCTTCCCTCCGTGAACCCATATAGGAGAACGCATGCCCAGCCTCTTGTTTTGAAAGTTCGGCCGTCAGTGATGACGCATCAAACCCCAAGCGTTGGGTGCGCCAGTCGCCTGACTTCCAATTCATCCGATTTTCTGACAGGTTGCATTTGATAGTAAAAATTGGTCTTGGTATTAAGGACTGGCGTGTTTAATTTCGTTTAAATCTAATCCCCCAGCATCTTCCGCACGCGTGCTTTGAGATCGGAAATTTGAAAGGGGGGGGTGCACAGGCACGAGAAATATACTTTGCATGCGCATTCCTTGCAGTTTACCCATCCCGTGCTGAACCATCCTTTGATCGTTACCGCGCCTCTTTCCAAAGATTTTACCGCCGTGCTCAAAAATTTGCGCAAATATTAATGAGTGAGATGATCCAGCTTCAAAGTAATTTTTCACTAAGTTGCTGGATCTTTCGTGAAAGTTTTTCGTTCGTTATGACAGGCATTATTGTGATCAAAATCCGGCCATTGTGTCTCAAAATGGCATATTGTTTCACCCGTGCAACATAATTTTGCCGGACAAATGAGATTAAACCCAATATTTCAACAATGGCATATGAATTGTATATAAGCTTGTGGATTTGAGCTAACAACAGGCGAATTTTTTAAGGAGAGGAGCCATGTTGCCGAAAAAAATAGTGCTGAAGTTGCCACTGCTGTTTGGGGCATTGCTGTTGTTAAGAAATGACGCAAGTGCTTTTAAACAGCAGGAATATTTTAGCAGCCGCATTGCAAGAGGAAGCCCGGAAAAGATACTCGTTTATTTAGACAGCGGCAAAGATCAAGATCGCGACGGCCTCAGCGACCAAGCCGAAAAAGAATACGGTACCAACCCCAAGTCGCCAGACACAGACAAAGACGGCATGGTCGACAGCGATGAAGTTTTAATTTACCACACCAATCCCCTCCATCCCGACTCCGACAACGATACTCTTTCCGACCCCGATGAAATCATGAAATTTTTAACTGATCCGTTGCATGACGATACGGATCGGGACCATTTGAAAGACGGGGCGGAATATGCCATTCATCAAACCAATCCGCTCAAAGCTGATACCGACAATGACGGCGTCACCGATGGTGAAGAAGTGAATCGGTACAAGACCCATCCTCTCATTGCCGATTCCGATTCTGACGGCATAGCCGACGGCATCGAAATTTATCGTTTCGTTTCCGATCCCAATCACAACGATACCGATGGCGACGGCATTCCCGATGGCCGCGACAAATGCCCGAACGAAGCCGCCACCGGCGAAAGCTATGGCATTGCCGAAGGCTGTCCCAATCTCAAGCCGCAAATTTGGGTGGAAGTGAATCAAGTGATCGTTTTGGTCGGCGTGAATTTTTTGGCGGGCGAGGCTAATCCTACGCCGCCCTCGGTGGAAGCATTGGAAAAAGTTTATAACACGCTGGCGGAAAATCCTGAGGTGTCGTTCGAAGTGCAAGGCTTTGCCGATGGCGCGGGCGACGAGGAAGCGAACTTGCGGTTGTCACAGAGCCGCGCCGAGGCGGTGAGGGAATATTTTGTCAAACGCGGCATTATGCCCGAACGCTTGCGCGCCGTGGGTTACGGCGAAAGCAACCCGATCGCTGCCAATGACTCAGCGGAAGGCCGCGCACAGAATCGCCGCATCGAGCTGCATCGGCTGCAATGATTTGGAAACGAATTCATTCATGGCGCAAATTCACGCTTGCTTCTCGCCGGCAATCTGCTTATATATTGCGCGTACCGTGAGTTCAATCATGATCAGGTGAATACCATGGCGACGATCCTACCCACCTCTGCACGGCGTTTTTCTGTTGCGGGTAAAAATCCTCCGCCGGATGAATACCTTCCCGAATCGGATGGCAAACCCATGGCCGAGACCGATGTCCATCGCGATCTTATGATGGCGCTTCTGCATGCGCTCGAAGAGTTTTTTCGTGAAGACCCGATGACGTATGTCACGGGCAATATTTTTGTTTATTATCTGGATGAAAACGGCGTGCGCCAGCCGGCGGTGTCGCCCGATATTTTTGTGGTGCGAGGCGTCGCCAAAAAAGAACGGCGCATTTATAAAATTGAAGAAGAAGGCCGGGCGCCCGAGGTCGTCATTGAATTGACTTCAACCAGCACCAAAGTGGAAGACCTCGTGACCAAGCATTATATTTACGCCGGCCTGGGTGTGCAGGAATATTTTCTTTTCGATCCGTATCGTGAGGCCCTCAACTCGTTGCACGGTTTCCGGCTGCAAGGCGGCGAGTATGTTCCGTTGAAAGGCGCGAGCTTGTTCAGTGAAGTGTTGGGTTTGGAATTGCGCGTAGAAGAGCGCCACTTGCGGTTATACGATCCTCGCAGCCGCGAGCTCTTGCTCACACCCAAGGAAGCGGAAGCGGCGCGCCGTGCCGCTGAAAAAAAAGCCGCCGCAGAAACGAAACGAGCCGCCGCAGAAGCGCAACGAGCCGTCACAGAAACGAAACGAGCCGCCGCAGAAGCGAACCGGGCGGCAGCAGCAGAAGCGCAAGTCCGGCAGGAAACTGCGGCGCGGCAGGCCGCCGAATCTGAGCTGGCGCGTTTGCGCGAAGAAATAGCGCGCCTGCGCGAAACCAAAAGCTGATTCCCTCTGCATGGCAAACAAAACGCCGCTCGTGTTTCATTGCAACGAGCGGCGTTTTTATTTTTGGACGCGCGGATCGAATTGGGCCGGTTCTAGCCCTAACTTATTCGCCCGCGGCTTCCCTGATAAATGCCCTAGATTGTTTTGTGTGAAACGTGTTATTTTATCGGCATTCCTTTATTTACCTCTACCCGGATCTTGCCATGCTGCGCGCGCTCGGCATTAATTTTCGCCTCTCGTTCAAGCAAAATTTCCTCGCGGCTTTTTTGGCGGCGGTGGCCACCACGCTATTCGGCGCCATCACGCTGCCGGCCACGCTGCCCTGGTATAATTACCTCGCCTTGGGCGGCCTGCATTTCGTTTGCGCTTATCTTTTTTTGGAATTGCTGTGGCTGCCGCTGACCTGGTGCCGCCATCGCTTTTTGGGAAAAATTGCCAACCCTCTTTTTCTCGGCTTGCTCGCTTTGATGTGGATGGCGGTGATGTGCCTGTTTTTTCCCGGCAATCTGCTGCACATGCTTTTTCAGGAGATCACGCAAACGCACGAATGGCGCGCGGAATTTGTGGTAATCATTCTGCACACCGCCTTCGCGGCCCTCTTCGTCGCCAGTTTGCGGGACGTGCGATTCTCTTCAACCCGGCTCGCGGGCAGCAGCAGGCGCGCGGGCGACGTTCCTTTGCAATCCAACCCCTTTTTAAACGGCCTGAGTTTCATCTTCGGCTTGTATCTGGTGATCATCTTCGAATGGTGGATGGTCAATCTCGATCACACCTTGGCGCTGCAAAAGCCTTTCGTCGTGCTGCCGCCGGCGGAAAAAATGCGGGCCTTGCTCGAACCCGACCCCGGCAATTTTTTAAATTTGCCTGCGCTTTTTCAACCTTACGAAGCTTTATTAGCCGGCGTTTCTGCTTCGGGGCCGGATGCTTCTTCTGATTCATTGCGTGCGGCAGAAACTCCCGCAGTTGCACAGCCTGCAGCACAAACACCGGCGCCGCAGCCGGAGGCTAAAACGCCGGACCGCAGCATCGAGTTAGGCTTGCTTTTGCCGCTCATCAGCGTGGCCTTGAGCGGCATTTTTTTGTTGTTTGTCGGCGGCATCGTGCCGTTGCGTTTGATGAGCAACATTGCGCTAGCAGTGCACGATCGCGACCTTTGGTATTGCCGGCGCCTGCGCCAAACCTTGATTTACACCGGACAATTTTTCCGCGCCATTATCGCGCAGAATCCGCTGTTTTCCATCAGCAGCTTGATCGTGATTATTTTTTTGATTGTCGTGCCGCTGCTGATCGTGGTCGGCGGCAATCGCAGTTTGCTGGCTGATTTGGCGGGCTCGGATCAAATTTTGTTCATCTTCACGTTGCTGGCCGCCTGGCTCAGCCCGCTGATTTATGCCGGGGTGCATCTCGATCGCACCTTCGGCACGTATTTCAATACTAAACTTGCCAATGTGATTTTAAGCATGCGCGGCCATTTGCTGATTTTGGGATATGGCGACCTCGGCCAGCGTGTGGTGAAGCGTGAGCTGGCAAAACTGCTGCTGCGCGAGCGGCCCCATTTGTCTTGGTGGCGCCGGGCATTTTTGAAGTGGCGTCCGGCAAAGGCGCGGCATTACTTGCGCAGGCAGTGGTTGGAGCCCACGGTCTCGCCGGAGCTGAACATTGAAAATTTGTGCAACAACGTCATCGTCGTCGACCGCAACAGCGACAATTTCGTTTTCGCTTCCACCAACGACGTGCTGGGCAGTTACGGCGTCGTGAGCGCGTGGGAAAAATCACCCGCACGGGTTTCTGATGTTGAAACTGCCGGCGAGCCGCAAGCAAAGCTTCGCCGCCGCGAAATGATGCGCGAAAGAATTTTGGTGCCGGTGGTGCAGGGCGACGCCACCGAGCCGTTTACACTCGCGCGCGTCAATCTCGAACGCGCCAGCTTTTTGATCAGCATGGTTTCGCAAGAAGCGCGCATTCGCGAAATTTTCACGCATGCGGCCGAGGCCGGTTTGCGCACGATTATTTGCGTCAGCCGCAGCGATCAAATCAACACGCTCACCTATAAAGCGACGCGCCATCCCATCACCCTGGTTTATCCCAAGCAGCACAGCGGCCTGGCTTTCGGCCAGCGCCTGCTCGCGGCCGTGTTGAAAATCAAATCGCGCTTGCCGGAAGAACGGAAACATCCGCGCATCATGGTGGTGGGAATGAACAAGTCGAACCATTTCATGCTGGAAGCCTTGTGGCATCATTGGCCTGAACAAGACGATTTCCACAAAGCCGAAATTTTTTCGGACATGCTGCGCTACGTGATGACGGATGAGCCCCCGCGCAGCGCCACCTTCGAAGCCGGCGCCCACACCGCGGGCTTTTCCTCCCCAACAGATTCTTCCGTCACGCCGGCTTCGCCGCCTTCCACGGTGTTCAATCGTTGGTGGCGTTCGAGTTTCATTACCGGCTTCCGCCATCAGAGCAGCGGCGCACAACCGCGGCCGTTATATGTCAACGTGCCCACCTGCGTCATGAAAATGGACGAAGGCGGCGTGCTCGAACGCTGCCTCGCGGAATTTCGTCCGGATCTCGTCGTGATTAATGACGACGAAATGAGCAAGTCCACGATGTTGTTGATGCGCTGCGTGAACACACTGGGCCGGCTGAAATTCGAGCACGGAGATTTTCATTTTCCGATCATATTAATCAGTGCCGCAACCGAAGAAGAGGCGGAGAAGCGCGACGTGGGCGATGCGTTTCGCTATTACGATGCGCTCACGCGCGTGCACGGCGATTATCCCGGGCCGGAACATCCGCGCCACGCACATTATCGCCGCGAGCCGCCGCGCCGCCTGGTGGGCGATTGCATTCACGACGGCCTGGCCGATGCCGAGGAAATCATTTCCGGCGTGCGCGACAATTGGCTGCTCGCCGACAAATATCATGCTCGAGATGCAACTGCCGGTTCGTCTGCGAGTGAAGTGTTCGAGCTGAATACCTGTTTGCCCAATGTCTCCGGCGCTTTGGCGGAATTGACCGCGCGGCTGGCGGGTTTGGAATTTTCATATTCTGAAGCGCGCTCGCCCGCGGAATTTTTTATGCCGGCGGCAGAAAATGTTGCGCCCAAAATTTTGCGGCCTTCATTTCAATATTTGCGCCATCTGCGCCTGGAAATTCCCGGCCGGGGATTTTGCTTGAGCGGCTACGCTGATTTGCAGGAAGATGACTGGCAGGATTTGCAACGCGAAGAACAAATCAAAAACACGGCCATCGCGGCGCGGGTTTATGCCAAAGACGATAGCCGCATCCCTTACGAACAAAAATTTGATGATTCCTCCTCTCTGCCAAAATTGATGGCGTTGACTACCGGTGTGCCCGCCACACAAATCGAAGCGCAAACTTTTCTCGAAGTCATGCACGGAAACGAGGCCGGCGCTGATTCAGCAAGCGCAGCTTCAAATTATTGTCCGGGCATGACCATTTGCCCGATTGCTTCTTATCAACATTACATCATGGCTTCCAACGGCAAAACGCTGGCGGCCTGGCAAAATCACGGCGCGCCCGGCGTGCTGCACGACGTGCGCCATTATAGCTGCACCCGGCTCTCGCAGCTCGCGCCTCTGCGCCGGCAAGCGTCCAATCGATTTCCGCGTTATGCGCGCATCTTTTGTTGTTGCCACGTCCAACGCAACGATCCCGGCATGGTGGCGCTGGCGCTCAATCTGCTCAACTTTCGCCGCTTCACCGGCTTGCGCGATCGCGAACAGCGCGAGAAAAATTTGCAGGAAGATTGGATCGTTAATTTGGAATATTTCAAAGACACGGCGTGCCAAAACCGCGCGTTCGCGCTCAACCGTTTGTTCGGCGTGCGGCGTTATACCCGCGACTTGTTGCGCGAAAACGGTTGGTCGCTCGACGATTATGAAAAGCGCTTGCAGATTATTTTGCCGCTGACGATGATTCAAATCATGCCGGTGGGCGGGCCGGAAGTTGCGCGGCGCTGGCTCGAGTACGGCGCGGCTTTGAGGCGTTTCATGCAAAACCTCGCGCCGCCGCACCGCCAATTCGAGCTGCATTGGTGGGACCAAAACGCGCAGCGGCGCGCCCCGGAAGAGATTGCGCCAAACTCGCCGGATTATCCCGTGGCGATTCAAATCAACAACAAGCCCCAAACCGCGCGCAAGCTCAATCGCTGTGAATATTGCGACACCGAAGATGCGAATCAAATGCATGGCTGCGCCATTCGCCGGCCATGGATGGAAGACGATCGCTAAACTACCCTTTTCAAGGTTTAAAACCTTGAAAAGGGTATGAACCTGTCATGGAGGAAAAATGATTATTTCATTCAGTCTTATTCTGAGTCTTGCAACAGCAGCCATTGCTCCCGGCACTTTTTTGCAGGAAGAAGCCGCCTACGTGCAGACCATCATGCTGCAGCGCCGTGCGAAAGATGAAGAATTCAAACAAAGCGCGGAATCTCCGCTCTTAGAAAAAGACCGGCGCGCTTTTCAAGGCCTGCATTATTTTCCCATCGCCGTGAATTATCGTTTCACCGGCGCCATCGTCAAAAATTCCAAACCGGAAACTCTCGAGCTGGTCACCAGTAATGGCCGTACGAAAAAAGCGCACCGTTACGGCTCGTTTACTTTTCAAATGAACGGCCAAACGCATCGTTTGCAAGTTTACAAATTGCTCGATCTGCCGGCGCCTTATCAAAATTATTTATTCATTCCTTTCACTGACGCCGCCAGCGGCGAAGAATCATACGGCGGCGGGCGCTATATCGATTTGATCGAGCAAAAGAGCAAAGAGTATGTCGTTGATTTCAACCTGGCTTATAATCCTTCTTGCGCTTATGGCCGGAACGATTTCAGTTGCCCCCTTCCGCCGCAGGAAAATCATTTGCCGGTGAGCATCGCCGCCGGGGAAAAGAAGTGGAAAGAATGATAAGAGTTTAGCCGCCTGAAGTCATCACGCTCATTCTGAAAGAATCTTTTTCAGCATTTAGTTACATGTCCAAATGCGGAGTATTCCCAGTGCTGAAAAAAATTCAGACTGTGTGAAAACGTCATTGCGAGCGCAGCGAAGCAATCCCGGCGCGTGCACGTATTGGATTTAGAGATTGCTTCGCTGCGCTCGCAATGACAAATTCGAGCGTTTTCACACAGTCTGATTCTTCCAAATGACAGTACTAGGGGGGGATTCAATTTCAAACGGCAAAACTCTTACCATGTCGCTTCATTCACAACGTATACTTTACATTCACAAACATCTGCCGTTCTGCAGCCGGGAAAAAATCGGCGCCTTCGCCGTGCGCGATATAAAGCGTGTTGAACAGGTTTTGCACATGCGCTTGTAAAGTCAAGCCGCGCAGGCCGAGGCGGTCGCAGGCATATGAAGCCGTGCCGTGAAAAACCGTGTAGGGCGCAACCGTGTTGTCGCGCGTTTCGCCGAAAATCTGGAAATAGCGGTCGCCGAAATTATCCGTGTATTTTTTGCCGGAGTGTTGCAGGGCCACTGAGGCGGTGAACCCGGCGCCGGCATACGTCAGCCGCAGGTTGGCCAAAAAATCCGGAAAGCCGGCAATGGCATTGCCGCGCAGCGACACACTCCGGCTTTCGCTCATAAAAATTTCATACTCCTTCAGCTCGTTTTGGCTGAACATGAAATTGCCGCTCAGGGTCAGAAAAGCAAACGGCTTGATTTCAGCCTGCATCTCGAGGCCGGCATGCAAGGTTCGCCCGGCGTCGACGGTCACGGGCTGGCCGAAAGGATCCAGTTGCCCGCTTTTGATAATTTCGTTCTTGAAGTTCATATAAAAAAAATTCAGCGCGGCGTGCCCCCGCTCGTGGTGGTAGCCGAATCCCATCTCATAATCATATAACTTTTCCGGCCGGATCAAAGGTCGGTTGAAATCGAAGCCGCCTTCGGGGCGGCGCTCGAATTGCGGCGTGATCGCACCCCAGCTTGCTGGCGTGCTGGCTTCAGCCGCGTCGTAAAAATTTTTCAAGCGCGGTTCGCGGTTGGTGCGCGCGACGCTCGCATATAGGTTGAGCCGATCATTTATATTATAATTGCCCCCGGCGCGCGGATTCCAAAAATGATAGCGCAGCGAGAAATCCGTGCCCAAAAATTTCTCCTCAAACAGGCGATAGCGCAGATTGACGAATTGCAGGTCGAAACTGAAGTTCAAGCGCGGGCGCAAGCGATAATTGGCGTGCGCAAACGGCGAAACCACGTCGCGGCCGCCGCGATATTCATAATAGCGCCGGGCGCCAATGTAATTCCGGCCGCGATATTCGCCCGCGATGGCCGGAGGCAAAGCGTCGTCGCCCTGTTGAATGCGGCCCCAATGCAACGAACGATGGCGGCGCAGCTCGACGCCTACGGTCACTTCGCCGCGCGCATGCTGCCAGGCCAGATGCGGCAGCCAGCCGATTTGCCGATTGTCGACATACGCGCGAATCAACAGGCTATCGACGAAAATTTTGTCCGGGTTGCCGCTCGCTGCAAAACCAAATTCCGGCGTTAGGCGAAAATATGACAGCGGCGCCCAATTGCCGTTGTAATCAAAAAAGCCGTAACCGCGCATCCCGAACAACGTGTTGTGCCAGCGCAAATTTTCGCCGAGGCGATATTCATGGAGAAGCTGGAGCTGCGGCTGGTTGAAGTTTTCAATTTCATCGGGCCGGGTGATGGGGTTCTGCCGCCGCGTATCGCGTTGCCCCGCGAGCGTTTTGGGAATGCCGTAATACGTGAGGTGATCTGCGATCGGGCCGCCGAACAAATGTGCGCGCGTGATTGATTTTTTGCTCACATGCGCCGCGCCGAAAAAATAGCTCTTCAAATCCGACCAGGATTGCTCCCGATAACCGTCGCTCTGAATACGCGAGAATCTGCCGAAGAACAAAAATTTTTCCGCGAGCCAGCCGCTGTGCAGCGCGAGCGAATATTTGCGCGTGCCATAAGAGCCGCTGCCGGCATAAGCTTCGAGCTTGCGCCGGGGGGAAAAATTCGCCGTGGTAATATTCACCGCGCCGCCGATGGCCGGCGGGCCGTAAAATGCGCTGCCCGCGCCGCGCTGCACTTGCACGTCGTGCGTGTTGCCGAGCAAATCCGGAAAATCGATCCAATACACGTTATGGTCTTCGGGATCGTTTTGCGGCACGCCGTTGATCAACACCGAAATGCGGCGCTGCTCAAAGCCGCGAATGGAAAGATAATTATAGCCGATGTTGTTGCCGCTTTCGGAATAGAAAGTCGTGCCCGGCAGCTCACTGAGCACCGCCGGAATGTCTTGCGCAAAATAACGCTGCTGCAAATCGGCCGGCGCAATCGTGGAAAAAGTAACCGGACTTTCGCGCGAGTGCGCGCGCACGGCGAGAACGATGACGGGAGGGCTTGCCAGCGCTTGCGGCTGCAATCGAATTTCCACGCGCACTTCCGGTCGATCGAGGGCAAGCAGCAGGCTCTGGCTTTGGTAACCGATGAAGCTGGCGACGAGCGTGACGCGGCCCAAAGCAACGTTAGTGATCTGAAACTTGCCGTTTTCATCACTTGCAACTCCATGCGGCGTTGCCGCAATTGCAATATTGCACCCTGGCAGCGGCGCGCCGGTTTGCGCATCGTATACGCTGCCGTATAAAACCGCTGTTTCCTGCGCGTGCGCATGAACGGTCAACCCGAAAAAGCTTGCCAACCCGCAACCCGCAATCAGCATCCAGCATCGAGCATCCAGCATGTCTGCGCCTCCACAAAATAAATATGACGTGAAGAGAGAAAATTCAATTGGAATTTCGGTGCAACTGGAATGGGAAAATTCCGGCTGAAAAGTAGTTGGAATATCGAGGAGCTATTTAAATACATTAGTAACGGTCAACGCAACTCAATTAAAACGCCGGTAGTATAATAAAAGCACTTGATAAATTAATTTTTGTGAAGTATTATTTGCAAGGCCGGTAATATTCTTCAACCTCCCAAAAGATTGAAACAGGAATTATTTTTCTTACAGGCAAAAAGCCATGAACAAGACGATAACAGGCTACATTATCCTCACAGTTATCTTCAAATTTGAAGATGAGGTATGGACCGCTGAATGTAAAGAACTTGGCACGGCAACTTTTGGCGACACTATTCAGGAAGCAGAAAAAGATATTCAGGAAGCTATATCGCTTCATTTGAATACCCTCGAAGGGGTTGGAGAGCGAGAAGCATTCTTTCGAGAGCACGGAATAAAGGTTTATCAAGTTCAGCCTGAACAAATGCACATTGACTTGCCATTTGATGCAAATATATTTGTCTCACAGAGAATCCAGCCTATTAATCAAACGGTTCGCGCATGAGCGCGGGATTACCTGCCATATCTGGCCCGGAACTTATCAAGCTCCTGAAAAAGGATGGTTGGCAAGAACGTGGCAGGGCAACGCACGGCTTATCTCTCACAAAAAACCTGCCCAATGGTCGAACTCTAACTACTGTAGTGCCTACAAAATCGCGATCCCTACCAGCCGGCACACTCCGAGCTATACTCAGTCCAAAACAAACTGGTCTTGGCAGAGAAGGTCTGCAAGAGCTTCTAAACCGGGATTAGGGTTCAAGGCGCCGCGGCTGCCATGTGCACGCCGATTTCATTGGCGACGAGAATGATGCCGTTGAGCCGGCCCTCTTCATCGTATTGCAAACCTGCGTTGAGGAACACCTGCAGGTATTCTCCGCTGGCATTGCGCAACCGCGCCTCTATCCGGCGAATGGGTTTTTCCGAATCAATTAATTCGCGCAAGCGCGCGGCCAAGGTGCCGGCATCGTCGGGATGGAGATAGCCGTAAATCTCCTTGCCCAAAAACGCGCGGCTGCCGTCATCGCAGACTTGATTGAAGTTGGAATTGGCGTAAGTGATGCGGCCTTGCAGATCCATCGTGACCATAAAATCGTGCATGCTTTCAAAGAGCGCGCGAAATTTGTTGATCGAGTTGCGCAAAGCCTCCTCCGCTTCCTTGCGGCGGGTAATATCGGAAACCGCGCCGATCAATCTTTCCACACCGCCTTGCGCATCCCGCAAAATCGTGAAGCGGGATTGCACCCAGCGCGTATCGCCGCGCCGCGCACGCAGACGATATTCGATCACGCCCTCCTGCGCCTCCCGGCGCTCGAATAGCTTAACCAGCTCTTGCTGCACGCGCTGCTTGTCGCCGGGGTCGATGATGGTGAACCAGAACCAATCATCTTTCAAAAAAAATTCTTCGGGATAACCGGTGACTTTCTCCACCGCGGGCGTGCAGAACTCGTATTGCAAGCTGCCGTGCTCGACTTTAGCGCTGAAGAGATAATCGGAAATGCGCGACACCATGTCTTGATAGCGTGCGGCAATCTGCTGCCGGCGATGCTCGGCCCGTGTGCGCTCGGTGAGGTCGCTGATGATCGCCACCACGCTGGCAACTTTTTCGCGGCGGTCATAAAGAGGAAACAAATCGTGCGCAATGACTTTCAGCGCGCTTGGCTCCGCACCGTTTTCAGCCAGGGAAAAACCGACGAGATCGGCAATGCGATTATTCGCTAAATCGAAAATTTTGGGCGGAATGGCGAGCGCCTTGCCTTTGAACGCTTGCACGAAATACTTTAAAAGATCGCCGCTGGTAAAGAGCTTGTTCTTAAAAAGATTGAATTGCCCGACAATTTGGTTAGGCGAGTCCAGGCCGAGCAATTTCAAAAAAGCCTGATTGACGTGCTCGACCGAGCCCTGGCGATCGAACACGGCAATGCCGATGGGAACCTGATCGATCAAGCGCTTCAAAAAATCCTGATTGGCGGCGAGGTCTTCGTCGACGCGTTTGCGCTGGGTGATGTCGCGAAAGGTGGCGAGCGAGCCATGCAGCCGGTTTTTGGCATCGAACATGGGCGCGGCATTCACTGACAAAATGTGCAGCGTGCCGTCGGGCTGGCGGATGCCGAGCTCCTCATTTTCAATGGCGCAGCGCTCGCGCAAAACACGAATGAGCGGAGAATCATTGGGCGCCAGGTTGGCGCCGTCGGCATGAGTCAAGCGCCAGGTGGGATCATCCAGGCGCAATCCCGCCAACGATCTTCCCAGCAATTTTTCTGCCGCAGGATTGGCGCGCGTGACTTTGCCGTCCGCGGTGAAGAGAATGAGGCCGTCGACCATATAAGTCAGAATCGCCGTCATCTCGCGATCGACTTCCGTGACCGTGCTCAACACGTCGAAAACCGGCCGGCCTTCCCGGCTTTGTTCCGTTTGCCGGCGCAACACACGCGTCACGTATAAAATAATTCCGGGAGCAAGAATGAACGCGGTGGCGAGCTTGGAAAAAAATTGGCCGGTGAAAAACAGCCGGAAGCGCGGATCGCCGTAATACCCCAGGGCGACGAACAACAGGCCATCCATGAGAAAAACGAGCGCCAACACCGCAACGATGCGACCGCCGCGCGGCCACGCCGGAAAACGGTTGGCCAGCAATTGATACATGAAGATGACGGAAAGAAACGTCACGACCAAAGTCACTGCGGAAGCCACCACGATGCGCAGATTGCGGTTGTAGAGTTCGTTGGTGAGCGGCCGGAAAGCTGTGACCACGTCGATTTGCCGCAACGCATTGATGAGTTCTTGCAGCGCGATGGTGCAGGCAAACGTCGCGACCATCAACAACAACAACCGGCGCGCGGCTTTGGTGCCGTCGCAAATGTAAACGATCAAAATCGCCGCCAGCAAATTGGAATAAAGAATCACGGACAGGATCGGTATGACGAGGCGTTCGGACAAGCGCAGCACCGGCACGACGCCGGCGAACATCCACACGCCGAACATGCCGATGCCTACCACCGCGCCGAGCAAGATCCCGCCCGTGCGCTGCTGATAATGATGCGCCAGCAAAATGAGCGCTTGCACCGCCAGCATTGCAGCAATCAGGCCGAGGAGGGATAGAAAAACAGTCATGAGCAGCGTGTTGGCAAAAAACTTCTGTTCTATCGCAATGTCATTTTATTTCAACGTCGTCGCCCCACTCTTTGGCCAATCCGGCGAGTGGCGAATGTACACTTCCACGCGACGGTTCATGATACGGCCTTCGGGCAGGCGATTGTCCGCCAGCGGCTCTTCTTCACCCGCACCCACGTAAGCCAGCCGCGCCGGCGCAATGCCGAAGGAGCCTAACAAATCATAAACCGTTTGGGCGCGCTGCGCCGACAGCCAGCGATTGTTGAGCTGGTCGCCGATGGCATCGGTATGGCCTTTGAGAAAACAAGTCGCTTGGGGATCGGTTTCGAGTTTCTCGGCAATCGACAACAGTTTTTTTCGCAACTGCCGGGAGAAACTGCCCAATTGAAACTCGCCAAAGCCGAAGAGAAAAATCGGAATGCGCTCGACGCCCACTTCGTTCAACACCCGGCGATGCCGCACGCCGATTTTTTGCAGCGGCGAAACTGCAGTTTGCCCCAGGCGGTCTTTCAGCCACAAGGAAAAATAACCAACTTGTTCCAAAGATGAAAGCGCGGAATTATTTTCGGCGGCTTTGCCGTTGAGATTTGTTGCGGCGGTTTGCTTGAGCAAAGCGTGATGCCATTCCCAATGCACGGTGTCTGGCGGCGAGTTTTTGCCGGCGAGCACTTGCACGGTGTCGCGGCCGCCGTTGAGAACAACGATGCGCCATTCCGCAAAGCCGGCTTCCGCTACCGAATATTTATTCACAAAGCCGCAGCGCTGCGGCAAGGCTTCGACTTCTTTTTTTTCGATCAACAGCGGCGCGAGAATTTGATGCTCAAACTCCGGGGGCGCGGCGATCGCCACGTGCTGCCATTCTTCCTGCAGCGGCAGATTGTTAGCCGGCAAACGGCGATTGGGCAGGCGCGGCGTTTCACGCTGGATTTGCGCCGGCGGCACGCCCAGGCTGTCGGCGAGATAGCCGGCCACGGCTTGCACGCGCGCCTGTGCCAGCTCGCGCCCGTTCGGCTCGAAACGCGAGCCCGAGCTGAAGCCGGTGAGCGTGATCGTTGCCTGTGGATGCTGTTTGAGCCGCGCCGCCACGATGTTCAACAAATTGCGATAGGCCACGTTGATCTCGCGCACGTGCGCGGCGTCAAAAACGTTTTGCGGCAAACCGAGCAGGTCGTAACGGCCGGCGGCAATCTTGCTTTCGGAAGCGGGAAAAAACACGCGCGGAATGATGGGCAATTCTTCCACGACATTGCGAATCTCGATCACGTTGACGCTGTCGACCGTAGTGAAAATTTCCGGCGCAAGCCGGGGCATGGGGTTCACGCGCAAATGCAAGGGCACATGCTGCACCTGTCCGCGCCGGCGCGCCATCACGATAAAAGGATAATCTCCGGGTTGCAAGCCGCGCTCGGATTCCAACGCCAAAATCACGGTTTCGTTTGCCAAAATTTCGCTTTGCGAAAACCGCGCACGCAAATGCGGCGGCAACTCGGCGGCAGCCAGCGTGATTAGGCCCTGGCCTGCCGGTCCCCGCGTTACGGTAAGCTGATACAAAGGCGTGTCATTGGGCAGAACGACTTGCGAGGGCGGCAGCGCCTGCAATTGAAACGCCGGCGCTTCAGCTTCGGACGGCGCTGCCTGCAGCCACGGCAAGGCAAACAACAAACCAAATTCATGCGAGCCTGCACTCACCGGGCTCAAATCATTGGCCGCGGCTTTGAAGCTGTAAAGCAGGGAAGTGCTGGCTTGCACGCGCATCTGGCCTTCGATCACGGCATGCTCATGGCCATAGCCCACGCGCAAACGCCCCAAGCGGCCGGCGAAAATTTCCGCACCGAAAGTTGGGCGCCATTCCGCGCGGCGATATTGCAGGCCGGCATCCAAACGCGCGAAGCCGCGCGTGAACACCATGCCGGCGAGCGCTTCACGCGGCAAGTGATAGGCGGATTCTGCGGCCAGAGCCAGGTTGGGTTTTTGCAAATGAAAAACGCTTGCGCCAAAACTCAAATTCTCATTGAGCCGGCTATAAATGCCGAGCGCCGGATCGAACGCCGTGCCCGAGCTGCCGTTGCGAAAAACCGGATCGTTCGGATCTTTCAAATTGAATTTTTCTTCGTTATAGCCTTTATGAACGAGCGCCAAATCCGCGCCCAACGCGAACCAATCGCGTAAACGCCAGGCGAGATTCAAACCGTAACGGCCGTCGCGGTATAGCGGCGAGCTGAGATGTTGCGCGTGCGCGCCTAACGTTAATGGCAAGCCGTACACCTCCGGCCAGGATAGGGCAAATTGGGAGGCCTTCACGGCAAAGGTGTTGCCGGGAATCGCTCCAGGGTGGAGAAATTGCAGGCCGAAATAAGCCTGGCCCGGCAGGACGGAAGCGGCCGCAGCATTATAAAACATCACGCGCGCATCCTGCGCCGCGGCAGGATTGGTGGGGTTGATGATTTGCGCCTGCGCCGAGAGAAAACTTCCGGCAACCAAAATCAGCGCACGAACAAATTTTTGCGTTCGGAAAGTAGGCATAAAGCTGCTGATCAGTTGTTTACGTTTTACGAATTATGAATCACATAAGCCATAAGGCGTAAAACGTAAGGCGTAAAAAACTTTTTGCTTTTTTAAAAGATTCAACTTGTAATAAAGGGTCTACTACGAAAGTTAGATTTCACCGCGCCAGGACAATGTAGCCGTTCATCACGTTATGGCCGCGCTCGCGCAGAGAATAAAAATAAATTCCCGGCGGCAAAGGCCGGCCGTTGCGGTCGCGGCCGTCCCACGCCACCAAGCCGGCGCGGGAATTTTCCCAGCTTTGCACGTTCACGCCTTCAACGTCAAAAATTTTAAGCGAGGCTGCTTGCAAGTCCAGGCCGGCGTAATCAAATTCCACCACGTCGTTGTAGCCATCATGATTCGGCGTGAAGGGATTGGGCCGAGCCGTAAATGGCCAGCGCACGGCCGGCAGAATTTCCAGCAAGATTCTTTGTTGATTGTTGTCTTCGGAAAACTCCGCGAGGCTGTTGTCGGCGTCCACTTTCATGATGATCTCGTGCGCGCCGGCCGCGGTGAAATGCACGGGCGCGAAAAGGCTCGACGCTTGCTCGCGGGCGAAAGCGGCGATTACCGTATCCTTGATCGTGGCTTGATCCATTTGCAACAGCACGCGAAACGGCTGCGCGATCGCGGCCATGCCGTTGCGAATTTCTCCACGAATCTTTCCGGGTACACCGGCGCGCAATTCGCCCTCGGGCCGCAGGCTCACCGCAATTAAATCGTAAATCGCCGGCTGGATTTGAAAGGAATATTCCACGGGGGTCATAGCATTGGCCGGCGCCGCGCGATCGCGTGCGGAAATTTTTACCGGCACGCGCGCGCCCGGCATAAACGCCTGCGGCGGTTTATAGCGCGCGCGCACAGCGAGCGGCGAGCCCTGCAAAATCGGCGCGGCTTTTTTTCCATCTACCCAAAAAGCAATTGCTGCCGTATCGACACCGGCAAGATCGTCGCGCACATGAAAAGAAATTTCTGCCTCCGCCGGCGCGGCGGTCGCATCGGGCGGCGGCTGCAGGTCCGTCAAATATGGCGACGCATGATCCGTGACGACAAAAAAAGAATAGCTCGCTTCAATCTCATTGCGAGGAGCGGCAAAATCCGCGGCATGAATTTCTACTTGCACTTCTTCATTGTAACGAAAAGCCTGCGCCGGCTGATATTCGATAACGAGCGCGCGCGGGTCATTGCCCGATATGCGCGGCCGCACGCGCTGATGGTTGATCGCTAAAATCAGGGCGGCGCTATCCACGCCCGCGCCTTCATCTTCGATTTCAAAACGAACCGCCGTTTCCGGCAATACATTGCGGCCCCCGGGTGCGGGATTTTGCCGGGCGAGGCGCGGGGCTTCGTGATCACTCACCGCGGCGTTGACGTGCAAAAAAATTGTGTCGCTTTGCGTTAGGCCAAGACTGCGGCCGATAACCGCAAACGGATAGGTTCCCGCCAAAAGCCCGGGCACGGTTTGCAGCGTGAGCTGCGAGGCGGTTCCGGGCAACGGCTGCTGCGGTTGAAAAACAGAATGGATGCCCGGAATGCCCGGCCACAAATCGAGCACGACCGGCGCATTGAAATTTCCGCGCGGCGAAACGCTTACGAGATAATTTGCACTAGCGCCCGCGGTGATCGTTTGCCGCTCGGGCATAACCGACAGAGCGAAATTCGAAAGCCCGCAAGCCGGCAGACGCAGCGCGGTTTCGACAAAATTTTCCGGGGCATTTTGCGCGAATGCCCGCACGATAATTTTCAGCGTGGTATCGCGCCGTGCGCAACGCGCGCGAATTCGCCAGGCCGCGGCGCCGGCAGCGTTGGGAGACAAATCCGGGCGATCTAAAAATTTGCCCGCCGTTTCTCCTTCCACTAAAGATAAAAAAGCCGGCAATTCAAGTTGCGCGCGCACGCCGTTCGCAGTGGCCAGGCCGGTGTTCGTCACCAGCAAATTGAGCGTGAACGGATTGGGTTTGAGGGTATCGGCCTCGACGCGCAGCTCTGCCGGCGCGCTCACGCTCAAAGCAAGATCGCCTTGCGCGGTGGTGACGTTGCCCACGCCGTAATAAGTTCCGAGTATGCGCGTTTGTGCGGGGGCAAGCGGCTGCGGATCCCAACGCAACAAGACCGCACTGTCGTTGTATCTTTCGTTGCCGGGAATAAAATCCCATTTCACCTGCCGCAAATTGATCCAATCACCCACGGCAAAAAAATCCGGCCGGGTGGCTTGCAAACCGGCGAGCGTGCCCTGCGCCACCAGGCCGGACTGCGGCGGCCGGAACTCGAAAGCTTGAAAAAAGTCCGGCACACTCGCGCCGCGGAAGGCGGCCTCGCGATCGCTATAGCCGGATTGCGTGAGAATCGCGGCGCTGTCAATTTCGTTGATCTTGGTATCGAGCTCCAACAGCAAACCCACCTCGTGCGGCCGGCCGTCGTGATTGGTCAAAAAATATTGCATGAAAATCGCGCCGGTGGAATCGCTATATTGCTCCGGCCGCAGGCGTTGTTCGATAATCAAATTTTCGATTTGGTATCGGCACGCAATCGTGCTGTCGGCGAGGAAGACGGGAAATTGCAAAACCGGCAGCGCCGCCACCCGGCTGGCGGAGGGATTGGTGCTGAATAATCTGCCGTCCAGCCACACGTTGAGGTGTGAAGTAAAACGGTCGCGGGGAAAATCAAACAACAAGGTCCGGTTGTTGGAGGTGCCGATGTTGAACAAGCCGGCATAAATGGGATTGTTGTTTGCCGTATCATTCGCGCACAGCACTTGCACGGCGAGCACCGCGTTGCCGGTGCGCAAGACGCAGCGCTGTTTTGAGGCTGCGGCCGAGGTTGAAAAATTTTTGAGGAAAGAAGCGGGCCGGGCGGGACGGTCTTGTGCCCACACATTGGCGGCGTTAAAAATTACCGCAAGCCATATCACACGGCCGTGCATAACCTGCCGAAGGCTTGTCAAACCATCCTCCTTGACAGTGACTCGAAAATCCGGCCTGGAGATGCCTGGGCGAATGAGGAAAGAGCGCTACTCGAATATCGTCGAGCCGGGTTGAATGGATTTATAAATAATAAAAGCGGAACACTTTGTCAAGGCGGAATTTTTGATTTGCGGTATGCTTCAGATTGCCGGTGGACTACATACTCGAAGCGTTTTTTTTCGCACAAGCACGGTGCTCGATATTTAAAAAGATGACCATCTTCTCCATCGATTTGAGACATTACCCGGCCATAAAAAAATTTCTTGACAATCATCATTGCGAAGATTAAGATGCACTGGTTTCGTATCTGTTCAGATATTGAACCCGGCCTGGCGCGAGCGGCAACTCACGTCGAGCTTGTGAAAAACTGCCGGACTCGGATAACTAAAACAGGGGTGGGGCAATGCGTCAGCCTGCCAAAACCCGCCGTTTTTGTTCGGAATCTCTGCCGAATCAACCTTCTCTGCAGATCACAGATTTTATTCTGCTATCGTTTTTCCCTCCGGAGTTTTTTTCGGTTTTGCACCTTCGCTTTTGTTCAATAACAAACAAAAAAGCAGGCAATTTTTATGCAACGAATTTTACCGCTTTTGCCGCCTCTTCGCGCCGCTTATTTTCTGCTTCACCTTTTTGCTTTTTGCTGTGCCCGAGCTTTGGCCCAGGACGGCTGGCAATGGCAGAATCCTTTGCCGCAAGGCAATAGCCTCGAGCTCGTCCAGTTCGTCGATCAACAAAACGGATGGATGATGACCAGGGGTCCGACTTTGATGCGCACCCGCGATGGCGGGCGGAGCTGGGAAATTCTCTACATCGATATCTTTCTAGACCAAGTCCAATTTCTCAACCCTCGTTTGGGTTGGGCCGTCGGCCGTGAAGAATTCGCCGATTTCAACAGGAATCTCTATCATACCACGGATGGCGGCAAGTCGTGGCATCGTCAACTCCAAGGGCCACCGATTAGACTTGCCGTTTTCTTTCTCGATTCACTTCAAGGGTGGATTCCCGATTGCCATAGAATATATCATACGATTGACGGCGGAAAAACCTGGACCGTACAAGCGGATTCGTCTTGGGCGACTACTTGTTTGAGCGATGTGATGTTCAAAGACGCCCTGCACGGCTGGGGTTTTGGAGATGGCTGGGGCATCAGGACCGAAGACGGCGGCAAAACCTGGGCACGCGATAGCAATGCCAATTCCGGGCGCAAAATTGCTTTTGCCGATTCTACCCATGGCTGGCTGGCCTCATTCCGGCGCTTGAGGCGGACGACCGATGGCGGCCGGACGTGGACCATCTTGACTTCCGTGCCCGCTTTTTCCTCGGATGAGTATTTTGAAGACTTAATCGCTTTCAACCGCCGCCGCGTGCTTTTTTGCACCTCGCAAGGCTTGTACGCCAGTAACGATAGCGGATTTCATTGGGAAAAATACACCGAGCAATCTTTGGGTAAAATGGCATTTCTGGATTCGTCGAACGCCTGGGCGGTAAATTATGGCCCGGCGCAATATCGTACCAACGATGGCGGACGCACCTGGCAAAAATTGCTCAAGGAGATCGTTCCCGATAGAATAATTTTTTTCCGGGATGTGGATTTTGTCAATGCTCAGGTGGGCTGGGCTCTCGCACACGCCGCTCCTCCTCAAACACGATATTTGCTGAAAACCATTGACGGCGGTTTGAATTGGTTTGAACTCCCGGATGCCCCTAACCGGAGATTGCGAGCCCTCCAATTTCTCGGCCTGGAGCTTGGTTGGGCTGTGGGGGACGATGGGAAGGTTTATTATACACCGAATGGCGGGACTACATGGTTGGATCGTTCGATCAATACTTCCGATGACATGAACGCCGTCTATTTCTTTAATGCATTTCAGGGCTGGGCTGCAGGCGGCGGATTTGCAACTGATGCAGGTTCTGTTTGGAAAACGCTTGATGGCGGTCAAACCTGGGTTGAATTTAGTCCGCCAGATATCAAACGAATATGGGGGGCGGCATTTGTTGACACTCTGAATGCCTGGGTCGTTACCGGTGGCAGTTCTGCGGGTGATGCCGGCAGTATCTGGCGCACCAGCGATGGCGGGCTGAGCTGGGAACGCCAGCTTCCCAATAATCCCTATTTGGATTTCACAAGCATTGCTTTTGCTGACACGAATACCGGCTGGGCGGCGGGCTTTGATCATCAAAAAGGCGGAAGCATTTATACTACCACCGATGGTGGACGAAACTGGCATCTTCAGACTCTTTTACATTTCGCCCCTTTAGATATAGCAGTTTTTAATCGACAAAACGTCTTGATCGCCGGTTTTAGCGGCAATATCATTGCAACCACTGATGGCGGCCAAACCTGGGTCTCGCAACGAAGCCCAACCAGCAATATTCTCGAAGCGGTTGATTTTGTGGATGAAAAAAACGGCTGGATTGTGGGATCACGCTCGACCATCCTTCATACCAAAAGCGGCGGCACCATCGCGGTGGCAGAAAAGCCCCGGCCACAAATACCGCCGAAATCTTTTCGTTTGCTGTGGAGCCATCCCAACCCCTTTACTTCTAGCACACAAATTTCCTTTGAGCTTTACCGTCACGCGGCTGCGGTGCAATTAACCCTCTACGATGTGCTAGGCAGAAAAATGCGAACCCTCGTCTCCACTGCTTTACCTGCCGGGCAACACCGCGCCGCATGGGATGGCCGGGATGATTTGGGAAGGCCGAGCGCGTCCGGAGTTTATCTCTATCGTTTGCAAGTGAACCAAGAATGGCAAATCGGAAAAGTGTTGTTAACGAGATGATCTATTCTTTGAATGAACCTCGACCAAGAAAGGATGGGTTGAAGAAATGTTCGTAAAAGAAAATTGCACTACTCAAGGCCGGGCAAAAGTATTCATGCTTTTGATCTTTGGGGCGGTAACCTTGCATTCGACCTGGCTCTCGGCCCAGGCGAATCGGATGTATTTTGAAGCGCCGATTGTTTATAAAAACGGGCAAACTCTTTCGACTCAAATCACCGTCAACTTCAAAGCGCGGGTGTTTGACCTTGCCCCAAATCGTGGAGACGCAACGATTGCGGATGTTGCGCCTGCCTTTCCGCAGGTTAAAGCAGCATTTCAAGATCTCGAAAAAAGTTTGGGCACAATTGCCTTTAAAAAACAAATTCCTGCTGCGGTTTGGGGCGATGTTTGGCGAACGAACAGGGTTACCGGCGAGCAAGTTCGTATCCATGAATGGTCACAGCTTTTTTACGTGGTGTTCGATGGTTTTGTGCCGATTGATTCGATCGTGGGCATCGTGAAAAAACTGCCGGAAATCGACTATGCCCATGGACCGATTTGCGCGGCTTCCGATGTTGATCCCAATGACCCCAGGTACCTGGACGGATCCCAATGGAACCTTGCCAAAGTGAAAACCTCTTCGGCATGGGACATATCCCAGGGCAGTACGGCCTTGCGCATTGGCATTGTCGAAGTGGATGGCACTCCGAATCGCAATCATATTGACTTCTGGACCGGTCCGGGCACGACCGGCACGAGTAAATTCGATGGAGGAGACACAGGCGGTGATGCTTTCCATGCGAGTCAGGTCGCTGGCATCGTCGGTGCGGCCACAAATGATGGCGATGGTATTGCCAGCCTGGGATGGAAGTTGATCATGAGACCATACACGTTTACAAGTAACGCGGGCAGTTCTACTACCCCGGGAACTTTAGCAAATGCAATGAGTCGAGCGATTAATGATACTTGTCATGTCATTAATTGCAGTTTTACTTTGTATACGACTAATTTTCAACAAATGTGTGGAGGATGTCAGCTTTATGACCCGGCGGGAATAAATACTTATCCGGAGGTCCGAGACCTATTCAATGATGCATTCAACGCGAATATAATCGTTATCACTTCCATGGGCAATACGGGCTTCAATCGGATTAAGAATCCAGGTCATCCCGATTGTCAAAATTGCCCTACGGTTCCCTTTAATGCATATCCGGCCTCGTATCCCGGCGTAATTGGTGTGACCGCAACTGATAGTAACGACGACGTCCCCAACAATTATAATCAAAGTGGTATTGATGGGACACCTTTTATTGATCTCGCTGCACCGGGAATTGGTGTGTTGAGTACAGGCACCGGGAACGGTCATTTCACTGCAAGCGGCTCTTCATTTTCCGCGCCATTGGTTGCCGCTTTAGCGGGCTTGATGAAATCCATCAAAAGTGATTTGAATCCCGGCCAGGCGGAGAGCATTCTCAAGAGCTCGGTGGATGTTATCAATGAGCCGCCTCATTATGCGGGTGCAGGCCGGGCTAACGCCTACCAAGCCCTCCTGCTCACGCACGCCTATTCCAACAAATCCATGTCCATCGCGGCTACCGCCACGAATAGCGGCCGGCGTATGGTCAAAACCAGCGACGGCAGATACCATCTCGTGTTCGAATCCGGCATTATTTCCGGCGGCAATGTGCTCAGTGAGATTTATTATCGCCGCTCCAATGTGGGTGGCACAAGCTGGGAAACGCCAGTGCGCTTGAGCAATGGCGACGAACAAAATCGCTATCCCAGCATTGCCGAGCGTGTTGAAGGAGCAAACAAACGGCTTTATGTCGTTTGGCAGCGCAAAACCGGTACCAACACTTATGATATCCTGTTTCGTCATTACACTGGCACGAGCTGGGAAACGATTCGCAACGTCACCGGCAGCATTTCCTCCAGCAATGATTTGTTGCCGGCTATTGCCGTGAGCATTCCAACCGGCAGTATCGAAATCATGGTGGCTTATCGCACCGGCAGCGGGCTCAAATCCAAAAAATCAATCAGCACCAACGGTGCGACCTGGTTGGCGGAAAAGATGATCATCAGCAACACCGGCGCACGCAATCCCAGCCTGGTATACATATTCGCAAGCGCAGGTTCAACGGTACGGCGTGGCTAGGCACGACGACCATCATTGCCAATAACGGCATGGGCGCTTCCACCTCCATCGCCAATCCTCCGGGCGCAACGGCTTTGGGGGTGTGGCGCAGCACCGGCACTTCGCCGTATGCGTTGATCACCGGGCCGTCCGGCGGGCTGAGCAAAGAAAATAATGAAGAAGATTATGTCTATCACCGCCGCATTGTTTATTCCGACAGCACCGGCGCCAAGCTGATGCTGCAAATCGATAACGTGGAAATGATTACCGGCAAAGACAAAAGCTCGCTGCCCTTTCCGGAAGTACAAAAAGATTCGTTGTTGACCAACGAGCTGGCAGAAACCATTTCTTTTCGCAATCTTTTATTGCCCGCGGATGCGGATAGTCTGGTGTTGAAAATTTCTTTATACAACAAAGACAGCGGCGCTTTGCGCCAGAATAAAAATCAAACTTTGACCGCGGCGTTCGAGCTTTCTTCCGGCGCCTCGCGGGCTGAGGTTTCTTTTCCACAACTTGCAAGCAACGGCGAAGCGCGCAATACCATGCGTTTGGTTTTTCCCGTGCAAAATTTGCGTGGCCGGCTGGTGCAATTACTGCCCAAGTTTTCTAATTTAGAAAATGAGAAATCGCGTGGCGCGTTGCTGCATGTTTATGAAACGATAGAAGACGGCGCGCAGAAAGCCGGTTCTTCGCAGCAGATTGCCAAGAACCAATCGGCTGCGCTGGAACTGTCGGTGCATCCGAACCCGTTCAATCCCTCAACCGTGATTCGCTTTAACCTGCCGGAAGAGAACGTCGTAGCGCTGCGCATTTACGATGTGCAGGGGCGCACGGTGCAAGAATGGCACGAGCACCGGCGCGCCGCCGGCGAGCATCGCATTGTGTGGGACGGGCGTGATCAATTCGGCAAAACCGTAGCCAGCGGAATTTATTTTTCGGAATTGCGCTTTGGCGGCGTGCGAAAGATTGTCCGGATGGCACTGGTGCGCTGACAGCGATTCCCCTGGTTTCCGCTACGAAATCAAAGCCCAAGTGTGCGCCCGCGCTTGTAACGCCTCAGTTACGTGTGGAGTAGCGCAGGCATCCTGCCTGCAGACAAGATGTCTGCGCTACGTTCTCCACCAATAACTGAGCTAACCATCGTCCATAAATACTTCACTGGACACCGCGCGTTCCGGGTTTGGTGGTGAGGGTAGGCTCGTCGCAATCTTCCACATCGCCGTTAGATCCTCAAGGCGTT
>Ga0247727_10003257_pt1 | contig 36137 bp, 24 predicted proteins | sample WisWelCaveWW1625_FD_202498 | JGI IMG/M metagenome (GOLD analysis project Ga0247727, IMG submission 202498) | Biofilm microbial communities from Wishing Well Cave, Virginia, United States - WW16-25 | ecosystem: Environmental > Aquatic > Deep subsurface > Groundwater > Cave microbial mat | place...
GGCTCGACTCGCGGACGGTGAACCGCGACTGGCGCTCCGCCCGCGCGCTTCTCTATCGAGCGCTGTCCGGGGCGGCGACGACGTGACGCGGCTCCCGGCTCCTGATCGCTGGCAGCGCATCGCGCCGATCCTCGAGGAGGCGCTGGACCTGCCGGCGGAGCGGCGCCGTGCCTACCTGGACCGGGCCTGCGCCGGCGAGCCAGGCCTGCGCGCCGAGATCGAGGACCTGCTGAGCGCCGACGCGGAAGCGGGAGCCTTCCTCGGTGCGCCGGTCGACCTCACCGCCGTCGCCCTTCCACCCGACCTGGATCCGGGGTCCGCCTCCGACAATGCCGCCTCGGCCACGCCTGTCGTCGGCGCGACGATCGGACCGTACCGCGTGGTGCGCGAGCTCGGACGCGGCGGCATGGGCGTGGTGTACGAGGCCGAGCAGCAGCGGCCGCGGCGGCCGGTGGCGCTCAAGGTGATCCTGGGAGGATGGCACGCCGACGCGGAGGCGGTCCGCCTGTTCCGGCGCGAGACCGACAGCCTGGCCCGGCTCAAGCATCCCTCCATCGCGTCGATCTACGAATCGGGCTCCACGGACGAGGGGCAGCACTTCTTCGCCATGGAGCTGGTGCGCGGCCGGACGCTGTCCGACCACCTGGAGGAGACCGGCGCCCCCGCGACGCGGCTCGACGTTCGCCGCCGGCTGACCCTGTTCCGGAAGATCAGCGGTGCGGTGGCCTACGCCCACCAGCGCGGCGTCATCCATAGAGACCTGAAGCCATCGAACATCCTCGTCTTGGAGCCTACTGGCGGGGCCGCGGACGGCGCGCCCGATGTCAAGATCCTCGACTTCGGCCTGGCGAGGATCACCGACCCCGATGCCGAGGCCGCCACGGCGGTCACCGCGATCGGCCACATCCAGGGAACTCTCCCTTACATGAGCCCCGAGCAGGTGCGCGGCCGGCGGGACGAGGTGGACGTCCGCACCGACGTCTACTCCCTCGGCGTCATCCTCTACCGCATGCTGACCGGCCGGCCGCCGTACGACCTGGAGGGGGCCGAGTTCCCCGAGGCGGCCCGCATCGTCTGCGAACAGTCGCCGCGCCCCTTGCGGGCGGCCACCGGCGGGCAGGCGCGGATCGATCATGACCTCTCGGTGATCGTCCTCAAGGCGCTCGAGAAGGACCCTGCCCGGCGCTACCCGACCGTCGCCGCGCTCGACGAGGACGTGGCCCGCTACTTGGGCGGCCAGGCAATCCTTGCCCGCCCTCCGAGCGTCTCCTACCAGGTTCGCAAGCTGGTGGCCCGGCACAAGGTCCCGTTCGCGGCCGCGGGCGCCCTGGTCGCCCTGCTGGCCGGGTTCGCGCTCTTCGCGACGCTGCAGGCGCGGCGCATCGCCGCCGAGCGTGACCGCGCCGGCCGCGAGGCCACAACAGCGCTCAAGATCTCGGACTTCATGACCAACCTGTTCAAGGTATCGCACCCCAACGAGGCCAAGGGGAACGAGATCAAGGCGCGGGAGATCCTGGACAAAGGGGTCGAGAGGATTGGCAAGGAGCTGGCCGACGAGCCGGAGGTCCAGGCCCGCCTCATGTTCACCATGGGCAGTGTCTATACGGGTCTCGGTCTGTACCGTGAGGGCGAGAAGCTCCTCGAGCAGTCGCTCGAGACGCGGCGCCGCCTCCTGGGCGAAGAGAACGCCGACACCCTCGCCTCGATGGAAGCCCTGGCGCATCAGTACCTGCTACTGAATCGCGACGCGGAAGCGGAGAAACTCTATGCGCGAACCCTCGACCTCCAGCACCGTCTCCGGGGCGAAGATAATCCGGAGACGCTGAAGACCATGAGCGGTCTCGCCTGGGTCTATCGCGACCAGCGGCGTTATGCCGAGGAGGAGACGCTCCGTCGCCGCGTACTCGGAGGTCGGCGTCGCGCGCTGGGGGAGGACCATCCGGGAACGCTCCTGGGCATGGAAGAGCTGGCGGGCTCCTACTGGATCCAGGGGCGCCATGCCGACGCCGAGGCGCTTTTGAGAACGACACTCGAGGGGCAGCGCCGCGTCCTGGGCGACGATCATCCCAACACGCTCGGCACGATGCACGCCCTGGCCAACGTGTGTACGGACCAGGGCCGGTACGCCGAGGCCGAGATGATTTTCCGGGAAGCCCGGGAGAGGATGCGGCGTGTCTGGGGGGAAGACCACCCGTATATGCTGGTCGCGATGAACGATTTCGGCGTCGTGCTCGACCGTCAGAAGCGCTATGCTGAGGCCGAGGTGCTCTACCGCGACACGCTCGAGCGGCGCCGACGAGTGCTGGGCGACGACAATTTGCTGACCCTCACGAGCATGGACAACCTGGCGGCAGTGTTGTCCGTTCAGGGGCGCTACGCCGAAGCCGAGGCGCTATTGCGCGAAGCGCTGGACAAGGATCGCCGACTGCTGGGGGAGAACCACCCGAACACGATCAGCGTTCTCTACAACCTGGGATGCATGTCCGCTCTCCGCGGTGACCGCGCCGCGGCTCTCGTCTGGCTCGGCCAGGCCGTGGCGCACGGCTGGTCGCGCGCGGACCAGCTGGCGAGGGATCAAGACTTGAAGCTCCTGCGCGGCGATCCCACCTTCACAGCGCTCGTGGCCCGGGCCCGAAAGAACGCGGAAAAGTAGGGGCCCGAGCCCCGTCTCAGAACGGGCCTTCCGCGCCGCAGGCGGCGTTGAAGGCGGTCACCTGGTAGTACCACACCCCGCTCGGGGATACCGCTCCGGAGGTATCCACCCACTGGAGATTCGCGGTCGCGGCGTCCATGTCCACGACGTTGGTCGCTAGGATCGGCCACGTCGCCTTTGGCAGCGCCGGGTTCGACGAGCGGCGCACGTTGTAGCCGGTCCTCTGAAACGTCTGGTTCGGGTCCTGGAAATCGAGGATCGGGAAGTTCGTCCCGTTGGTGCTCAGGCGGACGTTGTAGATGAAGATCGGCTCGTCCGGCGGAACGCACGGCCCGATCCGGAGCATGCCGGCGCTCCAGGAGCTCCCATCCACTGCCTGGAATGGCGGACCGAGGACGGCCGTCTGCCCGGTGAGCGGATCCGCGTCGCTGTCGAGGGTGTCGTCCGCGCCCTGGTCCGGGAGGGTGTATTGATACCCGCTCGGAAGCGTGAAGAGGACGCGGTGGGCCGCCGCGTCCAGGATCTCGAACCGGTAGCTCCCCTGCGTGTCGGTGAAGGCCGCGCCGATGTTGACACCACCCGAATTCTGCAGATAGACCGGCAGCCGCGCCAGGCCTGGCTCGCCGCCGTCGCGTATCCCGTCGCCGTCGACGTCCTCCCAGACGACACCGCCGATGAAGGCGCTCACCGTCACGTCGGTCTCGAGCGAGCCGTTCACCGGCACGGAAAACCAGCGGCTGGCCGGGAGGAACGGCGAGGCGGTCGGCCTGTAGATCAGGCGCACCCGCCAGTGATAGGCGGCCGGCTCGAGACCACTCATTATCTCATTGAGGCTCGCGCCCGCGACACCGCTGTCCGTCCAGGACGTGCCACGCTCCGTTCCCGACCCATCGAAGAACAGGCCCTGGGCCTTCACCTCCCACTCGAGCTTCACCGGGCTTCGTCCAGCGGGCCCGTGCCCGAGCGCCGCCAGCCGGAAGGAGCCCGGAGTGCGTGAGTGGAGCCCCGTGGCGATCGGCACCGCGTTGTCGGCGCGCCTCTGCTGGGGACGGAGGGCGAGCCCTCTCCCGCCGTTGCCGTACGACATGAAGGCGCGGCCTTCCGATGCCTGGCCGTTGGTGAAGTAGGGCGCCCCGATGAGCAGGTCGCTGTAGCCATCGCCGTTCACGTCTCCCGCCGCGGCCGTTGAGTAGCCGAGACTGGCGAATGCCTGGTCGCTCTCGGCCGCCCAGGCGAGTGCCAGGCCGAGGCCGCTCGCGGAACCGAGGAAGACACGGGCCACGCCCTCGTCCATCTGGCCGCTGTCGAAGTAGGGTGCGCCGACGATGACGTCGGAGAAGCCGTCGCCGTTCACATCCCCCGCCGATGACACCGACCAGCCAAGAAAGGCGTAGCCCTGGTCGCTCTCGGCCGTCCAGGCGGCGGTCGAGGCAAGGCCACCGGCCGATCCGAGATAGACGAGCGCACCTCCTTCATTGGTCTGGAACAGTCCGTTTTCGAGCCCGGGCTCCCCGACGATGACGTCGGAGTAGCCGTCGCCGTTCACATCCCCGGCCGACGATACTGAGAAGCCGAGGTTGAAGTTGGACAGGCTGCCCTGCACCGACCAGGCGGGCGAGTTCGCCAGCCCGCTCGCCGACCCGAGGAAGACGGATGCTTCTCCCACGGAGATCTCGATAGCGGTGTCGAAAAAGGGAGCCCCGACGATGACGTCGGAGTAACCGTCGCCGTTGACGTCTCCCGCCGTCGCCACGGAGTAGCCGAACAGCGAGCCTCCCCGGTTGTTCTCCGCCGTCCAGGCGGGCGTGAGGGCGAGGCCGCCGGCCGAACCGAGATAGACAAACGCCCGCCCCTCGTCGCTCTCTCCGTTGTCGTAGTTCTCCGCTCCAACGATGACGTCGGAATAGCCGTCACCGTTCACATCGCCCGCCGCGCCCACCGAATTACCGAACCAGGCCGAGACCTGATTACCTTCGGCCGTCCAGGCGGGCGTGAGACCGAGCCCTCCCGCCGACCCGAGATAGATGAACGCCCTGCCTTCGTCGCTCTGGCCGGCGTCGAAGGCGTAGGCCCCGACGGCGACATCGGCGTAGCCGTCACCGTTGACGTCCCCGGCCGATGACACGGAGAAGCCGAAAGCGGCTCCTGGCTGGTTGCTCTCGGCGCTCCAGGCAGGCGCCGTGCCGAGGCCGCCCGCCGAACCGAGATACATGAAGGCGCGACCTTCGTCGGCCTGCCCACTGTCGTAGGCTGGCGCCCCGACGAGAACGTCGGAGTAGCCGTCGCCGTTCACGTCCCCCGCCGGCGCCACGGACCACCCGAGACCGGCCGATGGCTGATCGCTCTCGACGGTCCAGGACGGCGCGGCGGCGGGGCCGTCGACCGAGCCGAGATAGATGAACGCCCCTCCCGCATCGATCTCGGTGGGACTGTCGAGATAGGGCGCCCCGACGAGGACGTCCGAGTAGCCGTCGCCGTTCACGTCGCCCGCGGTGGCCACCGACTGGCCGAAGTAGTTGAGGGGTTCGGGTCCCGTGGCCGTCCAGGCGGGCGTGCTGGCGAGCCCGCCGGCAGAGCCAAGATAGACGAACGCCCCGCCTACATCGTTCTGGGCGGTGGTGTCGAACAGCGTCGCCCCTACGATGACGTCGGAATAACCGTCGCCGTTCACGTCGCCCGCCGACGACACGGACAAGCCCAGGAAGCTGAATATCTGGATGCCCACCGCCGTCCAGGCGGGAGTCGTAGCGAGCCCGCCGGTTGAGCCGAGATATGCGAACGCCAGGCCCTCCAAGGTCCCGACGATGACTTCGGAAAATCCGTCGCCGTTCACGTCCCCTGCCGTGGCAACCGAGACGGCGAAGGAGGCGAAATTCTGGTCGCCTTCGGCCGTCCAGGCGGGAGTCGTGGCGAGCCCGCCGGTCGAGCCGAGATACGCGAACGCCTTGCCCTCGTCAATCTGCCCATTGGAGTAACTCGGCGCCCCGACGATGACGTCGGAGTACCCGTCGCCGTTCACGTCCCCCGCCGTCGCCACGCTCAAGCCGAACTGGCAGCCCAGCTGGTCGCCTGCGACGGTCCAGGCCGGGTCGACGGCGAGACCACCGGCGGAGCCGAGATAGACGAACGCCGTCCCCAGGTCGGCCACGTTGCTGTCAAACGACGCCGCTCCGACGATGACGTCGGAGTAGCCGTCGCCGTTCACGTCCCCTGCGGTTGCCACGGCGGTGCCGAATTGGTGGTCGGCCAGATCGCCCTCCTTCATCCAGGCAGGGTTGACGGAGAGGCCGTTCGCCGACCCGAGATAGAGGTAGGCGCTTCCTTCGATGTTTTCCCCATTGGTGAAGCCCTCCGCGCCGACAATCACATCCGAGTAGCCATCACCATTCACGTCCCCCGCCGTCGCCAGGGCGGCCCCGAAAACGGCCCCTGCCTGGTCGCTCTCGGCCATCCAGGCGGGTGTGCTGGCGGGCCCGCCGGCCGACCCGAGAAACACGAAGGCCCGGCCCTCGTCGGTCTGGCCGCCGTCGAAGTAGGGCGCGCCGACGATGACGTCGGAGTAGCCGTCACCGTTCACGTCCCCCGCCGTGGCCGCAAAAAACCCGAGCAAGGCCGAGGCCTGGCCGCCGTCAACGGCCCAGACGGGGCTCGTCGCCAGGGGATCGATGATGATGGGATAGACTGCGCACTGGTCGTCCACGACGATCCGGATCCCGCGCACCGTCTCGTCCACGACGCCCTCCATCCACGCCGGAAGCATGCGGCCCGTGGCGTCCGTCACCAGGAGTTCCGCATAGCGCACGACTCGATCGCCCCCGGGCAAGGCGAAGTCGATCGACTGGCCGTCGGCCGCCACGAGTGGCATCAGGCTGCCGGAGAGCGACAGATCCAGGTGCAGGAGCCCTTCGCGGGGAGTTCCTCGGCCCCGACCCGGGTGATCGCTCCGTCCATGCAACGCCTCCACCCTTCCCCTGCGCGCCGCCTCTTCGGGCGCCACCTGGAGCGTGAACCCCTGTTCGAGGCCGCGCGGCGCGTTCACGTACCATTCGTCGACGTCCCCCCGGTGATATTCGACCCGGCTCGCGGAAGGGAGCGGGATCGCCTGCTGCACGGGCCAGACGGTGCTCCCCCGCCCGTAGCCGGCGAAGGTTAGTCCCCACAGCCACGACGGGCCCTCCGCCGTCCGGGGGACGACCCGGATCCCCTCGTCTGTGAAGTAGGTCCGGAACCCCTGCGCCCGGTTGGGCGCCTGCCAGGCCGGCGCCGCGCCGTCCATGGGCGCCTCGACCTGCCACGTCACTTCATACTCCCGGGTTGCGATGTCCTCCTGGATCCCGGCCGACCAGCCGGGCGCGGCGCTGCTCCCCGGCGCCGGGGCCGCCGGCCCGGGGCCGGATGCGAGGGCGGCCGGGCTGACTGTGACCACAAACCCCAGGACCAGGGGCATCCACGCGCGTCGGTCGTGTGCTCGCATCTTCCTTCCTCCTGGGCAGGCCGTTGTGCGGAAGCCCCTTGTAGACATAAACGCAATCGGCCGCCAGACTGCGACACGGCGGCCGCGCCGGCGGCCATCCCCTTGTCATGGCAGTGGAATATGGCTAGATTGGGGTCAAACCGTGGGCTGAACCCGGAGGGCGACGCCCGATGAATCCCCATGGAGAAATCACCGAGAGGCTGCTGGCCCTGCGCGGCGGCGACCGGGAGGCCCTCAACCAGCTCATCCCCCTGGTCTACGAGCGGCTGCGGGCGATGGCGCACGTCCGGCTGGCGGGCCGGGACCCTGGCGCCTCGCTCGAGACGACGGGCCTGGTGCACGAGGCGTATCTGAAACTGGTGGACCAGTCGCGGGCGGAGTGGCGGGACCGGACGCATTTCTTCGCCGTGGCGGCGACGGCGATGCGGCAGATCGTCGTCGACCGGGCCCGCCGGCGAAGCGCCCTGAAGCGCGGCGGCGAGGTGCGCCCCACGCTCCTCGATGACGCCGATGCGGGCGTGGAGGCGCGGGCCGAGGAGATCCTGGCCCTGGACCAGGCGCTCGCCCACCTCGGAGCACTCAGCGAGCGGATGGTGAAGATGGTCGAGCTGCGCTTTTTTGCAGGGCTGTCGATCGCGGAGACGGCGGAGGTCCTGGGGCTCGACTCGCGGACGGTGAACCGCGACTGGCGCTCCGCCCGCGCGCTTCTCTATCGAGCGCTGTCCGGGGCGGCGACGACGTGACGCGGCTCCCGGCTCCTGATCGCTGGCAGCGCATCGCGCCGCTCCTGGAGGAGGCGCTGGACCTGCCGGCGGAGCGGCGTCGTGCCTACCTGGACGGGGCCTGCGCCGGCGATCCAGGCTTGCGTGCCGAGATCGAGGACCTTCTGAGCGCCGACGCGGAAGCGGGCGCGTTCCTCGGTGCGCCGGTCGACCTCACCGCCGTCGCCCTTCCATCCGACCTGGATCCGGGCTCCGGCTTGGACCACGCCGCCGACGCCCCCGTCGCCGGCACGACGATCGGCCCCTACCGCGTGGTGCGCGAGCTCGGACGCGGCGGGATGGGGGTGGTGTACGAGGCGGAGCAGCAGCGGCCGCGGCGGCCGGTCGCGCTCAAGGTGATCCTGGGAGGACGGCACGCCGACGCGGAGGCGGTCCGCATGTTCCAGCGCGAGACCGACAGCCTAGCGCGCCTCAAGCATCCTTCCATTGCGTCGATCTACGAATCGGGCTCCACGGACGAGGGGCAGCACTTCTTCGCCATGGAGCTGGTGCGCGGCCGGACGCTGTCCGACTACCTGCAGGAGGGCGGTGCGGCGGCGTCGCGGCTCGACCTGCGCCGCCGGCTCGCCCTGTTTCGAAAGATCGGCGCCGCTGTGGCCTACGCTCACCAGCGCGGCGTCATCCATAGAGACCTGAAGCCATCGAACATCCTCGTCCTGGAGCCGCCGGGCAAGGCCGTGGACGACGCGCCCGACATCAAGGTCCTCGACTTCGGCCTGGCCCGGATCACCGATCCCGATGCCGAGGCCGCCACGGCGGTCACCGCTATTGGCCGCATCCAGGGGACCCTCCCCTACATGAGCCCCGAGCAGGTGCGCGGCCGGCGGGACGAGGTGGATGTCCGCACCGATGTCTACTCCCTCGGCGTCATCCTCTACCGCATGCTGACCGGCCGGCTGCCGTACGACCTGGAGGGGGCCGAATTCCCCGAGGCGGCCCGCATCGTCTGCGAGCAGGCGCCGCGGCCGCTCTCCGCTGCCACAAGCGGGCGGATGAAGTTCGATCATGATCTGACGGTGATCGTCCTCAAGGCGCTCGAGAAGGAGCCTGCCCGGCGTTATCAGAGCGTCGCGGCGTTCGACGAGGACGTGGCGCGTTACGTCGACGGCCAGCCGATCCTCGCCCGCCCTCCGAGCGCCGCCTATCAGATCCGCAAGCTGGTGGCGCGGCACAAGGTCCCGTTCGCGGCCGCGGGCGCCCTCGTCGTCCTGCTCGCCGGGTTCGCGGTCTTCGCGACGCTGCAGGCGCGCCGCATCGCCGCCGAGCGCGACCGGGCCAACCGCGAGGCCAGGACGGCGCTCAGGGTCTCGGACTTCATGACCGACCTGTTCAAGGTGTCGGACCCCAGCGAGGCCAAGGGAAACGAGATCAAGGCACGCGAAATCCTGGACAAGGGCGTCGAGATGATCGGCAAAGAACTGGCCGACCAGCCGGAGGTCCAGGCGCGACTGATGCTCACCATGGGGAACGTCTATGCGAATCTGGGACTGTACCAGAGGGCCGTGCCGATCCTGGAGAAATCGGTCGAGATGCGGCGCCGCCTCCTGGGCGAAGAAAACCTCGATACCCTCGCGGCCATGAGCGGCCTGGCCATCCTGTACAACAGACTGGGTCGGTCCGCGGAGGCGGAGAGGCTCCATGCGCGGATCCTCGACGTCCGGCGCAGCCTCCAGGGCAAGGACCATTTGGACACGCTGAACACCATGAGCAGTCTCGCCGCGGTTTATCGCCGCCTGGGTCGCTCCGTCGACGCCGAGGAGCTGGATCGCCATGTGCTCGAGGCGCGGCGCCGCGTGCTCGGCGAAGACCATCCGGATACGCTCAGGAGCATGTTCAGTCTGGCGGGCTCCATTTGGAGTCAGCAACGCTTCGCCGACGCCGAGGCAGTCTACCGCCCGACGCTCGAGAAGCAGCGGCGCGTGCTGGGCGACGATCATCCAAACACACTCTTGACCATGCAGAATCTGGCCGGCGTGTGCCGGCTCCAGGGTCGGTTGCAGGAGGCCGAATTGCTCCTGCGAGAGGCACTCGACAGGGAGCGCCGTGTCCTGGGCCAAGACCACCCGAACACGCTCGAGGCGATGAACCAGCTGGGCAGGCTGTTCGACGCCCGGGGGCGCCACGACGACGCCGAGGCGATCTACCGCGAAGTGCTCGACAGGCGCCGCCAGGTGCTGGGCGGGGATCATCCGGAGACCCTCGGGAGCATGAACACTCTGGCGAACCTCTATTCGGTTCAGGGGCGCTACACCGAGGCCGAGGCCCTGCTTCGCGATGCGCTGGACACGGGGCGCCGGGTGATGGGGGAGGATCACCCCGATACGGCCAAGACCATCTACAACCTGGGATGCCTGGCCGCTCTTCGCGGCAACCGTGCCGGGGCCTTCGATTGGCTCGGTCAGGCCATCGCGCACGGGTGGTCGTATGCGGACAAGATGGCGGAGGACTCTGATCTGAAGTCCCTGCGCGGCGATCCCGCCTTCGACGCGCTCGTGGCGAGGGCGCGCAAGAACGCGAGCAAGTAACAGCGCTCGAACGTCGAGGCCGTGGCTCAGCTACGGCAGGAACCTCTCCGCGTGCTTCAGCTTCTCGGGCAGGTAGCTGTCGATGACGTAGTTGAGCCCCCACTTCGCCAGGGCCTGCTGCTCGGCGCGCACGCCCATCTTGAGGAGGTGCTCCATGGCGCCGATCCACGGCTTGTGGTGCTGGAAGAAGGGGTCGTTCTTGATGGCGTCGCGGGCCCGCTTGATGTCCACGTCCTTGAGCGGGTGGGTCGGGAGCTTGTAGTCGAGGATGTCCTGGGGCGTGATGCCGAGGTAGCGCGCCTGCGGCACGCAGAAGTATTCGTTCAGGTGCGCCGCGTTGCCGGAGCCGACCTTCAGGGTGCGGTAGATGTTCGAGATGCCGTACGGGTCGCCGTCGACGAACACGTACACCGGGATCTTCTTGAAGTCGGCCAGGCGCCGGACGAATCGGCGGCAGGCGCGCGTCGGCACTCCGCCCATCGACACCAGAATGCAGTTGGCCGTCTTCCAGTACTTGTGCTTCACGAGCCGTTGGAACATGCCGGCGGTTTCGATCACCAGGATGAAATCGGCGTCGGTCTCGAACTTCAGGTGCTCGACCGAGATCGGGATGGAGTAGGCCCCAGATCCGAACCGGGTGCAGTCGATGCGCAACGGCTTCCCGGTCTCCGAGTCGCGGTCGATGATGATCAGCTTGCCGGAAATCTCGCCGCCCTTCTCCTCCGGCACGAAGCCGATCTGCTCGCGGTTGACCTCGAACAGCGCCTCGACGTCGTCCATGACGGCGTCGGACTCGGCCTGCTCCAGGAACCGCGCCTCGTCCCAGTTCTTGGAGACGTAGTAGGCCTCCCTCTTCGTGGCGATGTCGTCGTTGCCGATCAGCTCCTTGGACAGGGCCATCATCCGGAGCGTCTGGGCGAAGGTCTTGACGGTCGAGACGGTGAGGGTCCGCTCCTTCTTGCGCCCCCGCATCTCGAAGTGCCCCCGCTTCGGGTCGTACTTGACGTTGCTGAGGCTGCGGAGCGGGAACTTCAGATTCGGCTTGCGGCGCTTGAGGATGTCACGGTGGACCTCCGACGCCGTCGCTTCGATCTTCTTCGCCGTGCCGGTTGCCATCCTGTCCTCTCCTGGGCGGGGAGTGTACCGCAAAGGGCACTTCGGAGCATCTGAGTGCGACGAGCCGATGACGTGACCTCTCAGAAACGATTAGAGGCCCCGCCGGGGGGATTTCCTTCGCGGCGGCGGTGGGGTCTCGCGCCCGCCACGCGAAGGATCGCGCGATCTCGGCCCCTCTAACAGGGCGAAGGAGCATGGCAAGCAATGGCGGCTGCGACCCCGCGCCTTGTCACGAGGCTGAAGAGGCTTGTACATTCATGATGACTGGCTCGGCCGAGGCCGCGCTCGGCGGCTCGAGCGGGCCATCATCAGAGGGTCCGATTGAACTCCCGGGATCTTGAGCTCACCCGCCGGATGCTCGCCGGTGACGAGAGGTCATTCAACGAGTTTTTCGAGGGGTACTTCCCGGTGCTCTACCGCTTCGCGATGGCGAGGATGAACCAGGACGCCGACGGAGCCGAAGAGGTGGCTCAGTCAACATTGTGCAAGGCGATCTCGAAGCTCGGCACATACCGCGGGGAGGCTTCCCTGCTGACCTGGCTCTGCACCTTCTGCCGCCATGAGATCTCCGCCTTCTTCGAGCGCACGAGCAGGGTGCGGCGGGCGGTCGTTCTCTCCGAGGAGGTCCCCGAGGTGGCAGCGGCCCTCGAGTCGCTGTCGGCGTTGTCCGGGGACGGACCGGAAGACTCGCTGCAGCGCAAGGAGATCGCGCGGCTGGTCCACGTCACCCTGGACCAGCTCCCGGCCCGGTACGCCGACGCGTTGGAGTGGAAGTACATCGAGGGCCTCCCGGTCGCGGAGATCGCGGACCGGCTGGCGTTGAGCCCCAAGGCTGCGGAGTCTTTGCTGACCAGGGCGCGGGAGGCGTTCAGGGACGGCTTCTCCACACTGACACTGGTGCCACTATGAGCGATCCCGGGAAGGACGATCGAACGACCTCGAAACGCCCGGACATTTCGGACGAGAAGATCGCGGGTCTCCTCCGCCTGACGGGGCCGCGACCGGGGGTGCCCGTCGACCGCGCGAATCGGGTGAAGGCGGCGGTCCGCGCCCGATGGCGAGCCGAAGTCGGCGAGCGCTCGAGGCGTCGGACCCTCTGGGCCGTCGCGGCGCTGGCGACCGCGGCGACGCTCGTCGTGGGCGTCGGTCTGGGAAGGAGGTGGCGCCCGGAGGTTCCGCCAGTGCCGGGGAAGGTGGCGCGAGTCGAAACCGTCTCCGGGCCGGCCTCGATCCGACCGGCGTCCGGGGACGCCGCGCCGCTCGCCGACCTACGGTCTGGGGACGAGGTGCGGTCCGACAGCAGGCTGATGACCGGAGCGGACGGCCGCCTGGCGCTCCGTCTGTCGTCCGGTGGATCGCTGCGGCTCGACGTCGGCACCAGCGTCGAGGTCCTCTCCGGGCGCGCGGTGGCCCTCTTGAGCGGGGCGGTCTACGTCGATTCGGGCGGTCCCGCGGTCGATCCTGATGGCCCGGCGGAGGAGTCGATCGAGATCCGCACGGCGGCCGGCAGCATCCGGGAGATTGGGACACAGTTCGAGGTGCGCCTGATCGACGCCACGGTGCGCGTCCGGGTGCGTGAAGGGCTGGTGTCGGTGGACCGCCCGGCGGGCGGGCTCGAGGTGAAGTCCGGACGGGAGCTGCAGATCGACAGGGACGGCAGGACCAGCAGCAGGGAGCTGCCGGTTCACGGAGAGGAGTGGGACTGGATCGGAGAGATCACCCCCATGTTGGAGATCGAAGGGCGATCCCTGCGTGAGTTCCTGGACTGGATCGTCCGGGAGCGCGGTCTCGGGCTCCATTTTGCGGGCGGCGACCTCGGCGCCGCCGCGTCGACCATCCGGCTGAACGGATCGATCGCCGGCATGACGCTCGATCAGGCGCTCGAGTCGGTCCTGTTGACGTGCCGGATGCGCCATCGGATCGAGGGCGATCTCCTGGTCGTCGAGGCCCTGGCCGAACCCGGCTTGTAAGGCCGGGCAGTGCCAGAGCAGAATGGGCTCGTGCGGTCCTGCCTCGTCATCGTCATCATCGGTGGGCTCATCTCGTTTCTGGTCGGCCTCGGCTCCGCTTCGGCCATTGAGGAAGCCGCCTACCTCGGGCGTCCCCTGATCGAGGCGCTGGAACACCTGCGCCAGCAGGGGCTCAACCTGATCTTCAGCACCGCCGTGGTGACCGAGGAGCTGACGGTGAGCGTGGAGCCGGCCTCGACAGATCCCCGGGGCATCCTCGAGGAGATCCTCGCGCCGCTCGGCCTGGAGGCGAAGGACGGATCGGGCGGGTCGATCCTCATCGTCCGATCCCCGGGCACGCCGGCCGTGGGGATCGTCAGGGGCCGCGTCGTCTCCGCGGCGCGCGGCACACCCGTCGTCGGCGCGTCGGTCGGGCTCCCCGGCACCGGCGCTCATGCGGCCACCCGGCCGGACGGGACGTTCGAGATCCCGGGGATCCCCGCCGGCGAGTGCGTCGTGACCGTCGCCGCGCCCGGGTACGTGGAGAGGACTTTCGGCCCCTTCTCCGTCTCCCCGGGCGCGCCGCGGGAGCTGCTCGTGACGCTGGAGGCCCTGCCGACCTATGTGGAGGAGATCGTCGTCACGCCGAGCCGGCACTCGCTCGTCTGGGAAGAGCATTCCGCACGCCTGAGCGTCCAGAGCGAGGACGCCATCCTCGCTCCGGCGCTCGGCGGCGACGTCAGCCGCGTCATCGAGCTGCTGCCGGGCGTCGCCGCGCCGGACAACTCCGCCGCCTTCAACGTGCGCGGCGCCGAAGCCCGCGACGTGTCGCTGGTCCTCGACGGGCTGGAGCTGTACGACCCGTTTCACTTGCAGTTCTTTCAAAGCCCCTTCAGCCTCGTCGACAGCAAGATCGTCGATACGATCGACTTTCTCGGGGGCGGTTTCACCGCGGAATTCGGAGACCGCCACGGCGGTTTCGTGGAGCTGTCCACGGCCTTGCCGGAAGGCCCCCACCACACGGCGATCGAGATCGGCACGATCAACAGCCGGGTCTCCTACGCCACGCCGATGTCGAACGGCTCCCTCCTGGTCTCGGCCCGCGCCTGGTACCCCGAGGCGCTCCTGGAGACGACCGAGCTGGGGGAAGACGGGCTCGATCCGCGATTCGCCGACGCCTATGTGAAGTTCTCCTCCGCCGTCTCCCCCCGGACGGTCCTTTCCATTCACGGGCTCCTGGCCACCGACCGGCTGGAGTTCCGCGAGTCCGACGGCAACGAGACTGTCGAGGCGGCGGACCGGAGCGGCTACCTCTGGCTGAGCGCCCTCCGGTCCTGGTCTCCTTCCGTGTTTTCCGAGACCGTGCTGTCGGCGGGTCATCTTCAACGCTCGCGGGAGGGGCTCTCCGAGCCCGAAGACGAGGTCATCGGCGTCGACGACCAGCGAACCGTCAACTTCCTCGGTCTGAAGCACGACATGACGTGGCAGGTCGGTGATTCCCAGCTCATCAGGTCCGGCCTGCAGATACGTCCGCTGCAAGCCGATTATCGCTACTCCCTCGGTCCTGCCGGTGACCCAGCGGCGACGACGTTCACGCGGCTCGACCCGTCGGGGACGTCATTCGGGTTGTACGCCGCCCACCGCGCCGCCCTCTCCGACCGCTTCGCGACCGAGCTGGGCCTCCGCTGGGACGGCCAGACCTACGCGGATGACGATCAGCTCAGCCCTCGGCTCAACGCGCTCTGGCGCGCGGGCGAGCGGACGGAGCTTCGGGTCGGGCTGGGGAGGTTCTTCCAGTCGCAGAGGATTCACGAGCTGCGCCTGGAGGACGGGGAGACCGATTTCCTTCCTGCCGAGCAGTCTCGAAGGGCCGAGCTGACCCTTCAGCATCGATCCCGGGGCGGGCTCCGCTTCCGGCTCGACGCCTACTACGGGACCGTGTCGCAGGTGCAGCCCCGCTCCGAAAACCTCTTCAATCCCATCGAGCTGTTTCCCGAAACGGAGGCCGACCGCGTTCTCGTGGCGCCGGATCAGGTCCGCCTGCGCGGAGCGGAGCTGCTCCTGCGCGCCGATCCGAGCCGGCCCTTCTACTGGTGGGTGAGCTACGCCTGGTCTTCGGCGGAGGACGTCATCGACGGCGACGGCGTGCCCCGGAGCTGGGATCAGACCCACGCCGCGAAAGTCCTCGCGGCCTTCCGCCGGGGCGACCGCTGGTCGCTGTCGCTGAGCGGCGCGGTCCATACCGGCTGGCCAACGACACCGGTCTCGGCGGAGATCACGACACTGCCGAGCGGGGCGACCGAGATCACCCCGATCCTCGGGCCGCGCAACTCCGACCGCTTCCCCACCTACGCCCGCCTCGACGTCAAGGCCAGCCGATCGTTCCCGCTCTCGAACGGCCGCCTGCGGCTCGATCTCGAAGTCGTCAACCTGACGGACCGGAAGAACATCTGCTGCATCGACGATTTCCTGTACGAGCCCCGGCCGGACGGCACCGTCGATGTCGAGCCCGAGCTGAGCTACTGGCTGGGCATCACCCCGTCGTTCAGCGTCCTGTGGGAATTCTAGGGCGTGCGCGCCCGCTCAAGCGTCTCGGTGAGGGTCGAGACGACCTTCTCCTCGTCCTGCTTCGACAGTCCGAGGATCTCGCGGAGGGCGATCCCGATGTGGGGGATGTACGCCTTGATGTAGGACTTCTTCTTCTCAGCCTCGGCGAGGCGCCGGCGGTGGCGCAGGAAGCCGCCCAGCTGCCGGCCGACTTCCTGGAGCCCGAGCCGCAGCTCGCGGACGATCTCGGGATAGGCCGCGACCGCCTCCTTGCTCTCGGACGTGAACGGCACCCAGACCGACGCCATGTGGACGAACAGAATCATCGGCCCGGTCGGCAAGGCGCCCTTCGACTGCTGCAGCCCGTAGTTCCGCCAGTCGGTCATCAGCACGCCGCGGGTGATGGCGCAGGCGGACTGCTGGTACTGCAGCGGCACGCGGTTCGCGAAGCGCCAGAGATCGACCAGGTCGTCGGCCGGCAGATCGCCGCCGTACGCCAGGCCCACCTCGACCAGGAACGGGTTGCCGCGATACACCGAGGGCGAGCGGGTCGTCGAGGTGTAGAACTCGGCCTTGAGCGTCTGCTTCATCCCCTCGAGGATCAGGTCGCCGCCGATCGGGACGATGACGTTGGTCGGCGGGGCCATGATCTTGACCTTGGGGATGGCGCGGAACAGCGACTCGATCTCCGCGGTCGCCAGCGACTTCGGCCGGGCGCCGGGCTTGAGGCCGGCGATCCTGCAGATCTCCAGCGCCACACGGTCGCTGACGCGCGCGAAGTCGGATTGCAGGGCGGTCGCCAGCGTCCGCCCGCGCGTCTCGCGCAGCATGGCGATCAGCACACCCAGCTCGACACCGTACGGGTGCGGCTTGATCACCAGCGGATCGCGTGGCAGGTCCTGGGTCAGCCGCTCGCGGCGGAACTCGTCCCCCTTCGGCGGCCGGTAGTGGACCGTGGCGTGCGGGTTCGCCAGCGCCGTCTGGACGATGTAGTCGTCCACCGACCGCCGCCCCTTCTTGTAGGAGCCGGCCAGGTCCATCTCGACTCGCGTGCCGTGGTCGCGGTCCCATGGCCCCTCGCGGTCCACCAGGACCTTCGGCTCGTTGCGCGTCGTGTCGATCAGGATCTCGAAGTAGTGCGCCGGTTTCCTGGGCCCGGTCCGGGACGTGATGCGGACCGGCTGTCCGGTTGTGAGCTGCGAGTACATGCCGGCGGCCGAGATCCCGATCCCCTGCTGGCCGCGGCTCTGGCGCAGGGTGTGGAACTTCGAGCCGTAGAGCAGCTTCCCGAACACCTTCGGGATCTGCCCGCGCACGATGCCGGGGCCGTTGTCGGTGATCGCCACGCGGAAGCGGTCCTCGGCCTTTTCCTCGATTTCGATCTCGAGCGACGGCAGGATGCCGGCCTCTTCGCAGGCGTCGAGGGAGTTGTCGACGGCCTCCTTGGTGGCGGTCAGGAGCGCCTTGGCCGGGTTGTCGAAGCCGAGGAGGTGCCGGTTCTTCTGGAAGAACTCGGCCACCGAGATCTCGCGCTGCCGTTTGCCGATCGACTCCGCCGTCTCGCGGCGGCGGGCCGGAGCGCCCGGGGCGACCAGCGGCTCCGAGACTACCAGGGGCTCCGGGGCGGCCGGCAGCGCCGCTTTCGGCCCGCCGGCGGCCGACTTGAAGAGATCCATCTGCACGACCTCCGCCTTGCCCCTGCCTCGCGCCGGTCCAGCCGCGGAGTTCCTCGCCGCACCCTTCATCGCGGGCGGCGGCTGGGCCGGCCTGGCGGCTCTCCGCTTCTTCGGCACCTCTCCCTCCGTACGCTTCTCCTGCCGTGAAGGGCGCCGCGATTCTAGAGGCCCCTCCGCGAAATGGCAATGGCGGCGACCATGCTAGGATGGCGCGCCCGAGGTGAGAATCATGCCCATTTCGCGTCTGTCTGTTTCGCGTCGTGCTATTCGAGCCTTGATCCTCATTCCGGCCGCCGGCCTCGCCGCCGCCGCTTGGCTGGCCGCATCTTCGACGGCCTTCGCGGCGCGCGAGCGGTACGACGTCCTGATCCGCGGCGGCACCGTCTACGACGGGACCGGCGCGCCCGGCCAGAGAATCGACGTCGGGATCCGCGGCGACGCCATCGCAGCCGTCCGCGATCTGTCGAAGGCCCGCGCCCGAACGGTCATCGATGCGACCAGTCTCGCGGTCACGCCCGGGTTCATCAACATGCTCTCCTGGTCGAACGATTCGCTGATCGCCGACGGCCGCTCCCAGGGCGAGATCCGCCAGGGCGTCACGACGGAGATCTTCGGCGAGGGAGAGTCGATGGGCCCCTGGACCGAGGAGATGAAGAAGCGGCGCGTGGAGCAGCAGGGCGACATCAAGTTCGACATCGCCTGGACCACCCTCGCCGAGTACCTCGCCTACCTGGAACGGAAGGGCGTCTCCCCCAACGTCGCCTCGTTCATCGGCGCCGCGACGATTCGCGAGCACGTCGTCGGCCTGAAGAACGTGCGCGCCACACCCGAGCAGATGGAGGCGATGCGGGACCTGGTGCGCCAGGAGATGGAGGCCGGCGCTCTCGGCGTCGGCTCCTCGCTCATCTACGCGCCGGCGATCTACGCCGACACGGAGGAGCTGGTGGAGCTCACGAAGGCGGCGGCGCAGTACAAGGGCAGATATATCTCCCACATCCGCAGCGAGGGCGACCGGCTGCTCGAGTCGGTGGACGAGGTCCTCCAGATTGCCCGCCAGGCCGGCGTCCCGGCGGAGATCTACCACCTCAAGGCGGCGGGCGAAGACAACTGGCCGAAGCTCGACGCGGTGATCGCGAAGATCGAGGCCGCCCGCGCCGCGGGACTGCCGATCACCGCCAACATGTACAACTACACCGCCGGCGCCACGGGATTCGACGCCTGCCTTCCCCCCTGGGCGCGGGATGGGGGCTACGACGCGCTGTACCGGCGACTCCGGGACCCGAAGGCGCGCGCCATGATCTACAACGAGATGGCGTCGCAGCCCGAGGCGTGGGAGAACTTCTGCGCCCTGGCGGGATCGCCAAGGAACATGATCCTGCTCGAGTTCAAGAACGAGGCGCTCAAGCCGCTGCAAGGCAGGAGACTCTCCGAGGTCGCGTGGGATCGCAAAAAGGACTGGCCCGAGGTGGTCATGGATCTGATCCTCGAGGACCGCACCCGGGTCGGCGTCGCGTTCTTCCTGATGTCGGAGGACAACGTCCGCCGGCAAATCCGGCTGCCCTGGGTCTCGTTCGGTTCCGACGCCGCTTCGATGGCTCCCGAGGGCGTCTTCCTCAAGTCCTCGGCGCACCCCCGCGCCTACGGCAATTTCGCCCGATTGCTCGGGCAGTATGTGCGCGAGGAGAAGCTGATCAGCCTCGAGGAAGCGGTGCGGCGGCTGTCGGGCCTGCCGGCCACGAACCTCGGCCTCGACCGCCGCGGCTTCCTGAAGGAGGGCCAGTTCGCCGACATCGCCGTCTTCGACCCGGCCACCATCATCGACCGCGCCACCTACGACAAACCGCACCAGTACGCCGAAGGCGTCCGGCACGTGCTCGTGAACGGCGTGCCGGTACTGGAGGACGGCGAGCACACCGGCGCGCTCCCGGGGCGCGCGCTCAAAGGCCCGGGGGCTATCCGGTAGCGCCCCCACCACCACACTCGGCGCCTGACTGGAGGATGCCTCCGTCTGTCCGCGTGCCCCTTCGACCGATCGCCCCCCATCCCACCCACGACGCAGCTCAAACTTCCTACGCTCACCGCGAGAGTGCCTGGCGTTCGGGCCCTGTGGTAGATTCTGGACGATGAAGCCACCTGCGGGCATCGACCCGCTGGCCGATCGGATTCTCCACCGTCTCGCATGTTTCACCGAGGCGTCGGAGATCGTCCTGGGGGGCTATCTGGCCCTGCAGCATCACCTTGATTACCGTGAAACGCACGATATCGACGCCTGGTGGCGCGTCCGATCGACTCCGGCTGCCGAGAGGGCGATCCTGACGGTCATGCAGCAGGTGGCGGCCGAGGAAGGCTTCACCGTCCGGGAAAGGCGATTCGGCGAAACACTCTCCATCGAGTTGGGGCGCGAAGGGCGCAGGCGTTTCTCATTTCAGATCGCCGTACGGTCCGTCGAACTGGCGCCACCAGTCGTCAGTGCCTGGCCCCCCATCCTCATCGAAACCCTGCAAGACAATGTCGGCTCCAAGATGAACGCGCTCGTGGACCGCGGTTCGCCGCGAGACTTCCTCGACATCAAATCCGTCGTTGACCACAGCCTCATGAGCGTCGCCGATTGCTGGGAGCTTTGGGCAAGAAAAAACCCGGGCCAGCCCATCAATGCGGCCAGACAGAAGGTGCTCTTCCACCTGTCCGCGCTGGAGCTGCGCAGACCATTGGAGTCCATCGAATCTCCGGCGGAACGCGAGCGGACCCGACTCACCCGCGAGTGGTTCCGACACGAATTCCTAGGCGTCTAGCATGCACATTGACGGTTCTGTCTTTCCCGATCTGCCGGAGCCCCCCGCCCGTCTCGATTCCGATCTGGCCAGGGCCGATTACCTGCAGCGTATCTGCGCCGCATGGGACTTCCACGTTCATCCCGAACCGGAGACGTTCACCCTGTTCTCCGGCTGGAAAGACATCTTCGATCGGTTTCCTCTGCCCACGTCACCCGGGTATCATGCTTTCAGAGCCTGGTTCGGCTGGGGAGTCGTCGAACACATCCCGGGATTGCCCGCGCCAGCCCCGCTTTACGAGCATCTCGACCGGATCGAAGACCGCGAGCCGGATCCCTGCGCTGCCCTCATCTAGAGCGAAGAAGTGAACGCAGTCGGCGCCGGCCGAGGGATAGAGCGTCGGCGCGTCGTGCCCGACGGTCGCGGCGCGCACCGCGGAGCCGGTCGAGCGGTATCCGAGCCACGCCGCGATCTCCCGGAGACGGCGCCGTTGCAAGCCCAGCGCCGCGCGAACCAACGCCCCTCGAACGAATACTCCTCCCGCGGTCCTTCCCGCAGGTCGAAGTCGGACCTCGACCTCGGGCACCGAGAACTCCCGCGCTAGATCCCTCGTGAGGCGCGGCCCTGGACGGGTTGCGGAGGTCCAACGTCCGTTCTCGCTAGGCAAGTTGACGGAATGCCCGTTACCGGACCCTGGGACCACACGGGCGCATTCCCCGGCCGGGCGCTCAAAGGCCCGGGGGCTATCTGGTAGCGCCCTCCTGTCCTTCCAGTTCCTCGATCATCCGCGGCCAGTCGTCCTTCAGCAGGCGCGACAGGGCGCGATCGCCGGCACAAGGCGCCGCGCAGGGGTATGAATCGGACGATTTCGATCGCCCATGGCGGCCCTTACGGCAGACCGGTCAGCACGAAGGGCGCCCAGAAGAACGGATCGGCCCATTCGGATCGCGCCCGGATGCGCCGCTTCGCGTCGCGCAGGGCTGCGGCGTATCCGACGCCGGTACCGGCGCGCTCCGCCGCGGCCAGAGCGCGGAACAGCTCGCCGACGAGCACCGCGGTCGACGCGTCGTCGACCGACCACTGGCTGGCGATGACGCGCCGTGCCCCGGCAACGAGGAACCCGCGGGACAGCGAGAAGATCCCCTCGCCGGCGATACTGAGCCCCACGTTGGTCCGGCAGGCGGACAGCACGGCCAGATCGCTGTCGAGGCGCAGGTCGTAGATCTCGGAGAGCTCGAGCAGGCCGTCGTCATCGCCCGTGGCCACGCCGCCGGCCGGGGGCGTGAGGGCCAGCGCCGCGAACAGGTCGCCCCCCCTCTGATCCACCAGGCCGTGAGTGGCGAGGTGCAGGTAGCGTTTGCCGGGAAGCTGTCGCCGGACCGCGGGCTCGCGGGCCCCCAGCCCCTCGAGCACCGTGACCGCCGCCGTCCCTTCGAGCGCCGCCCGGATGTTCCGGGTCTCCATCTCCGTCCCCGGCAGTCGTTCGAGCGCGCCGAAAAACCGGGCGCCGCCCGCGCGCCGCCGGTCCGCCGTGGCGGTCGTCCCTCCGGACGAAGCGGCGGCCTGGGGCGCATAGGCGGGGTCGGAGACGCTGAGGGCGGCGACGGGATGAATGGCCCGGGGTGTTCCAAGCTCGAAGCGCCGCGTGATTTCGCGCAGGCTGGTGGCCGACGGGGCATAACGCAGCGGCGGCCCTGCATCGAGCCAGAACTGCGGCGTGCCGGCCCGGAGCCCGGGATCGATCACCAGCGCCTCGAAGGGGAGCAAGTAGAGGGACTCGTCGGGGACGATGACGACTTCCGCGCGCGTGGCCGCCCGCTTCCACACGGAGGGCGGCACGAGCGCTCTTTGCAGGGCGTGGAGCCGCCCTCCGATGGACCGGCCTCCTTCGGAGAGGCCGCCTATCCCCCGCAGCGCGAATCGGGCCGGCGGCGCGGCGAGGTCCGCGACCAGCCCCGGCGCTCCGGGCCCTCCTATGATGACCCGCTCGAGCGCCGCCCTCCCCAGTGGCCCGGCCTGGATCCCGAGCGTCGACCCCTCCGACTGGGCCACCACCAGAGGGAACACCTGCACCGCCTCCGGGGGCGGCGGGAGAACGAACAGGAAGCTCCCGGTCTCGCCGACCTCGTACAGGAGCATCAGGCCGTCGCCCGGCACGACCGCTCCCACCCACTCGGCCGGTGCCGCCGGCTCGACGACGATGGCCGATCTCCACGCCGGGCTGGCGTTGCGCGCCTCCTCGTAGGCCTGGCGCAACGTCCTTTCCGCCGCGTCCAGGCGCCGCCCCAGATCGCGGAGCTCGCGCTGCCGGGCCGCGCGCGGCTGATCGGTGCGGGACGCGACGAACTGGAGACGCTGACGCCATTCGGCGACCTCGGCGCGGGCGTCCTGGAGGCGCGCGGCGGCGGCGGGATCCGCCGCGGCGGCGCCGTCGGCGCTGGCGGCGACGAGCTGGTCGAGCAGGGACCGCGCCCGAACCCGCTCGGCGTAGAGCAGCGCCTCGCCGACGCGGCCTTCCTCCACCTCCCAGCGCACCATGCGCTCGTAGAGGCCGACCTGCTTGCCGAAGAAGCCGGCGCGCACGCCTTCGGAACCGCCGCGGTGGGGGCGCAGGGCCTCGATGAGGCGCAAGGCCCGGGCGAGATCCGCCTTGGCCCGGGCGGGCTGGCCCGTGCGGAGCAGGCCCGCGCGCAGCGCGAGGGCTTCGACCTCGACTCCCGGAAAGGCGTCCGAGCGCTCCAGGATCTCGACCGCGCGGCCGGCCTCCGCCAGGGCCGCGGCCCGGCCGGAGGGCCCGGCCGCCAGGCAGGACGCCCGGGCGACGAGGACCTCGGCCACCTCCGGGTGCTCCCTCCCGAGCGTGGTCTCCCGGATGGTGCCGGCACGCCCGTAGTGCGTCATGGCATCCCGGCACCGGCCGCCGGCGCGCAGCAACTCCCCGAGATCGAACTCGCTCTGCGCGACCCGCGGATGATCGGGGCCGAGCTCGCGGACGATCAGATCCCTGGCCTGTCGCGCGAGCGGCTCCGCCTCCGTGAAGCGACTCTGCTCCCTGTAGAGGACGGCGAGCTGCTTCACGAACTCGAACAGCTCGCCGCTCTCCCCTCCCCACGCCCGCCGCGCGAGATCGAGGGCCTCGAGGTAGAGAGGCTCGGCGTCCGTGTACCTGCCCTGGAGGCGATAGAGCTCGGAAAGGTTCAGTGTGGCCCGCGCGATCGCCTGCAGATCGGGCTCGGAGGCCGCGTGCCGCAGCGCGAGGGAGCGATGCAACAACGTCTGCGCCTCGTCGAAGCGCTCCTGGTCCTTGTAAATGCCCGCCAGGTTGTTGATGAAGACGTGGACTTGCGGATTCTCTTCGCCGAGCCGCGCCGCCGCCTCCTCCACGAGCCGCTCCAGCATCCGCGCCGCCTCTTCGTAGCGGCCCTGGAGGCGGTGGACCTCAGCGACGTAGTCCCGGGTCACGGCCAACTCGAGCCAGTCCGTCCCGTCGGACGACTCCATGACGCGGAGGGACGCCAGCAGGTCGCGCCCGCCCTCGGCCAGCCGTCCCTCCTTCATGAGGACGAACCCGAGATCGCGCCGGCTCATCGTCGAGCGAGCCGGATCCGCCGGAGTCAACGTCTCGATGATCGCCAGGGCGCGGCGCTCCAGCTGCTCGGCGCCTGGATAGTCGCCGCGGTTGAAGCACAGTCCGGAGAGTTCCTGCAGGAGCCCCGCCAACCCGGGGCGGTCTTGTTCGGGGGCGCGCTCGCGCAGCGTCAGGGCGCTCCGGAAGAGCCCCTCGGCCGCCCCGACCGACTCGAGGGTGCCGGCCTCGTACATTCGCAGGGCAACCGCCTCGAGGCGGCGCGCAAGATCCGCCGGCGCCGCCGTGACGGTGGCGGGAACCCGGGCGGGCACCTGCCCTGCCAGGCGGAGGGCCCCGGCGACGTCCCCCGCGGCCAGCCGATCTTCAATCGCACCGATCGCGAGGGGATCGTCGACCGGCCCGGCTGCCTCCACGCCGGCCGTCTTGGCGGGCGCCGCGATGCCGAACGAGAGGCCGAGCGCGAGCAGGCCCGCCGCGATCAGAAGCCGCACGCCGCCTGCCGGCTCGATGCCGTGCGGATCGTGAGCCTCCACGGGATGCCGCTGGACGAATTGCAGTCGAAGCCGAAGGCCGCGTCGACGGCCTCGCAAACGTCGGGCTGCCCCGGCACGACGCAGAGCACCAACTCTAAGGGGTACTCCTCGGAACACCAGGAATACGGACCCAAGGAATCGAAACCGTAGGAGTTGGTGTGCTCTCCGAAGTCCGGCCCCAACCAGGCATTTCCCGTGGCCGGGGCGCGGCGCCACTTGGCCCACGGGCCGGAGTAGAAAGTCCCGCCGGTCGCCGCCGCGGACAGGTATGTATCCCGGTAGAAGGCGGCGTTCGTCGAGCACCAGGCCGCAATCTGCCCGAACGGCTCATCCATCTGGAAGAGGATGTGGTCCGACGGGCCGACCGCCAGGCTCACGAAGAAATCCTGGAGCGCCAGCTCAGGGATGTCGTCGCCGAACGTGTCCACGAAGCTGAACACGGCGGTGTTGCAGGCCGGGCTTCCCGCACAGTCGGTGTCCCCACAGTCCGTATTGCCGTCAAGGTCGTCGTCAATGTCGTTGTCGCAGACCTCTCCGGCGCAGATCCCAGTGCGCTCCTGACCCGCCGAGTTCTGCCCCCAGCTCCCGAGGCACGGCTCGATCGGCCGGTTCAGGTAGAAGTTGGCGGCGCCAGGCGGCGGCTCAGCCGGATCGAACCAGAACGAGTCCGGGGTCAGCACGCCGGCGCACCCCCCCGGGAACGTGGGCCGATCCGAGCGGACGACCTGGTAAAGGGTCGCGCCCGCCTGCGGCACCCACTCGTAGACGTTCTGCATCGGAAAGCCCGAGTCCCCGGAGGTCTCGTCAATGATGCCGTGTCCGGGATCCCCAGGACACTGCTGGTCCGCGCAGTCGTTCACCTCGGGAGCTCCCGGATACGTCGAGCCGCTCTGATCGGCGCAGTCCGCAGGGATGCAATAACCGTCGGAATCGTCGTCCGTGCAGTCGGCATTGCAGAAGGGATTCCCCTCCAGGCAATCGGACCCCGCGCAGCTGAAGCCTGCGCCGCCGGGCGCGCCGTAGCCGTCGCCGTCGGTGTCGATACAGCCGTCCCGGCAGTCGGCCAGGGCGTCGGCGTCGAGGTCGGTGGCGCAATCCTGCTGGCACGTGGCAACGCCGTCGTCGCAGTCGTTCGGGGGGCACCAGGCATCCGCGTCGCCGTCCGTGCAGTCGGACGCGCAGTGAGGATTCCCGTCGTTGCAATCGCCGCAGACCTGCCCCGGCAGCAGCGGGCAGTCGCCGTCACAAAGCACGTGACCGTCGCCGTCGAGGTCGGGGCAGCCGGTCTCGATGGCCATCGTCAACGTCTCGGCCTGGTTGATCGACCACCAGGCGAATACGACGTACGGCACGGAGGGCACGAGGCCGCCGAACAGGAAGGTCGCGGACGCGGGCCTCGTCCCGTCCTGGATCTGGCCGACGGACAGGGATCCTCCCGTCAGCTGCAGGTCCTCGAAATTCGGACCTGCCGGAACACGCGGCGCCGGGTCGCCGGGATCAAAGTAGATATCACCTGACCAGCCCGCGAGATCCGCCGGCGCGTCGAAGAACTGGTTGAGGGGCGCCGTGCCGGCGGCGTGGAAGTCGAACGAGGGCACCTCCGCCACCCCGGGGGTGAGCTGGCCCGGTGGGATGGTGATGTCGTCGTAACAGTTCCCGTAGAACGGGCTCGGGCTGAGCAGGAACTGGTCGAAGACCGCCTTCGGCACCACCGTCACGTTGTCCAGCCGGAAGTGATTCCACTGACCGCACCGGTCGCCGGGGCTGCAGTCCGCGTCGCTGTCGCACGGGGTGATGTCGTCGCCGCAGAAGCGATCGCAGGTGTCCGGGGCGACGCAGTCGGAGTCGTTCAGGCACAGCACGCCGCTCCCCGCGCACCGGCCTTTCATGTTGTCCGCGCTGAAGGTGATGAGCGCCATGTTGCCGGACGGGATGAAGGAGAGGTCCGCTCCGGCCCCGGGACGCGATTCGAGCGGGCAGAAGGCCCCGACCGGGAACTTGCGGTCGTTGGTCTTGATGATCCTCGCCCAGGCAGACGGGATCGCCGCGAGCACTGCAGCAAGCGCCAGAACGGAAACGAAACCCCGGCGTCGCCCTGTCATGGATATGTGAACTCCCAGGCGAATTTCCGTCAGTATACCACCGTACCGGCGGGCCTGCGGCACATGGCGTTCCATTGCCGTGGTCCGGGTCACAATCCCCGGTTATTGGAGCCTCGCGGATGCACGACGAGTCTTCCGAAGAACTCGTGCGGAGGGCCCGGGAGGGGGACCGCCCCGCCCGGGAGGATCTCCACCGACGCCGCCATCCGGCCCTCGCTACCTGATCCACCTCCCAGGCAAGTTGACGGAATGCCCGTTACCGGACCCTGGGACGCAGCTGATACTTCCTACGCTCTGCGCCGAAATTCCTTCGTTCCACCCGGTCAACTCGCCCGGCCAGTCCGCCCACGGGGAACGGCCCGCTCCAGCTCTCCAAGAGTAGGTTGACGGAAAGGCCTCTACCGGACCTACAATGCACTTGACCAAGCCAGCGCTGTGCCGACGACAGCTTGGCCGCCGGCGATCAGATCGGAGAGCTCCCTGATGACAGGCGGGAAGGATGCAAATCGAGTCGAGGCCAGTCGATGGCTCGATCCGGCTGAGCGCGATCTCGCGGCGTCCGAAGCCAACCAGCGAGCGGGCTATCACGAGTGGGCCTGCTTCCTCGCGCAGCAGGCCGCGGAGAAAGCGCTGAAGTCGTTCTTGTATCTCGGGGGCGAGCGCGCAGTCATCGGCCACTCGATCAACGACCTGCTGCAGCGCTGCGCGGCCCTTGAGCCGGGCTTCGCAACGCACCGCGCCGCCAAGCGCCTGGACGAGGTCTATATCAGCTCGCGTTTCCCGAACGGGCTGACCTCCGGCACTCCAGGTCAATTCTACGAAGCGAAGGACGCTGAGGAATGTCAAGCGCTCGCCCGAGAAATCATCGCTTTCGTGAAGCAGCAGAGCGCGACCTGAATCGACTGGTTGAGGCTCTTTTCGCGCGCCTGCGTCCGCGGCGGATTCTCGTCTTCGGGAGCGTGGCCCGCGGAGACGTCCACGAGGGCAGTGATATAGACCTCATCCTGATCGGCGACTTCTCCGGCTCGCGGCGCGACCGCATCGACCTGGTCCTCGAGGTAGTCTGGGATCTCGGGATCCGCCGGGGTGTGGAACCCCTCGTCTACACGCCCGAGGAGTTCGAGCGGGCAAAGCTCTCGCCGGACTTCGCCGCCCTCCTGACGGAGTCTCGCGAGGTGACAACGACGGGAATGTAGGAAGTTCGGTCTTTACCCGGCTTCCGGGCGGAGTGGACGCCGGGGTGCCGGAGGGACTTCGCCGAAAGGCGGCGCAGGTCCCGGGAGTTCGGGCTTACGTTCCGCACATCTCGCGTGCGATTTGGGCGGGGCGTGGCTCACCGGGCGCCGGCGCGAACCTCGGGCAGGGTGGCAAGATCGGTCTCGGCGTCGCTCCACAGCGCGGCCAGGGTCGCGTAGTGCGCCTTGGCCCGGGTCGCATCGCCCGCCGCAGTGGCCGTGCGCGCGGCGCCGAGTAGCGCGCGGTGAAACATTTGCGCAGGCAGGCGTATCGCATCATCGATCAAGAGGCTCCTCTCCCAAAAGTGATCAGGCGTCCATCAGATCTGGTTGCTCCGGCCGCCTGCACGACCGGAACCCGTTCCCCTGGCGCCTCAGTCGAGACCTGGGGCGGAAGGTAACGATCGGCCCCGATCGCGTTTTTGCGGCCCCGTCCAGGTCGACCACGATCGCTCCCTCGTGCCGGCGCCAGGCGGCGGGAAGAGGTCGGCACGCTGGCCTGAGGATACTGCGAATCCGCCCGATGAGCGGCGCTTACCTTCGGTGGACAACCGCACCTTTACCGGCTCTTGATACCCTCCGGGGCTCTCACCTACACTGGACCTGTTTTCAGAGGGCAGATCAAATGAAATCGAAGACACAGGTTGTCGTGCTAGGGGCAGGCTTCGGCGGTCTCGAGCTCACGACCATGCTGTCGGAGGCGCTCGGTGACGGCGTGGCCGTGACGCTGATCGACAAGAAGGAATCGTTCATCTTCGGCTACTCGAAGCTCGACGTGATGTTCGGCCGGACGACCCCTGCCGCGGTGCGCCTCCCGTACCGTGACATCGTCAAGCCGGGCGTCCGCTTCCGGCAGGAAACGATCCGGGCGATCGATCCCCAAGCACGGCGCGTGACCACCGACGGCGGAGCCTACGAGGCCGACGTCCTTGTCGTGGCGCTCGGCGCCGACTACGACATGGGTGCCACGCCGGGGCTTGCCGAAGGTGGAAACGAGTTCTACTCCGTCGCCGGCGCCGAGCGGCTGCGCGAAGTGCTTCCCGGCTTCTCGAAGGGTCGGGCGATCATCGGGGTCTGCGCGGCGCCGTTCAAATGCCCGCCGGCGCCGAGCGAAGCCGCGTTGCTGCTGCACGACTACCTCTCCGCACGGGGCGTCCGCAACGACTGCGAGATCAGCCTCGTCCTGCCGTTCGGGAGCCCGATCCCCCCGTCTCCCGAAACATCCCGCGCGCTGGTCGCGGCTTTCGCCGAGCGCGACATCAAGTTCATGCCCGGCCGCCGCGTGACCTCCCTCGACCCTTCGCGCCATGTCGCCGCGCTCGACGACGGCAGCGAGATGCCCTACGACTTGTTCCTGGGTGTCCCGAAGCATTGCGTTCCGGAGGTGGTCGCCGCCAGCGGCATGACCGTCGACGGCTGGGTACCGGTCAGCTCGAAGACGCTCGAAACCAAGTTTCCTGGTGTGTACGCTGTCGGTGACGTCGCGACCATGGGAACGCCGAAAGCAGGTGTGTTCGCCGAGGGAGCGGCCCGGGTCGTCGCAGCCGGCTTGATTGCGACTCTCGGTCGCGGCGAGAAGCCTGAAGCCCATGCGGGGGCCGGCTCCTGCTACATCGAGTTCGGCGCCGGTCGCGTGGGGCGCGTCGATGTGAACTTCCTCTCCGGGCCATCGCCGACAGGAACCTACCACGAGCCCTCTATCGCCCTGGTCGCCGAGAAGCAACACTTCGGATCGAGCCGCCGCGCCCGCTGGTTCAGCCGCTGACGAGGCGGCGTTGCGATCGACCATTGCTCGCGGCGCGTCATGGGCTTCGCGGTCTTCCGCCGCCAGCCCTCCGTGAACGCCGTGCGGGGGTTCCTGGGGCATCGCTTCCAGATGGTGGGCCGTCAGCCCCGGGATCTCGTCACAGACCAAGGCCGGCAGTTCACCGCCCGGGAGTTCACGCGCTGGTGCCGCCGTCGAGGAATCCGACAGCGCTTCGGCGCCATCGGCCAATAGCGACGCCTGGGCACTCAACAATCGGGGGCTTGCGTACATGTTGACGACGCACACGGACGCGCCTTGACTTCCGACTGCTGATTCCACCTAGGGAGCTGTGTGGGGGAGTTGGCCTTTGAAAGTGGGGTTGATAAATGTTCTACGCTCCTATCATCGACCGCGCGACCTATGCCAACCCGCACCAGTACGCCGAAGGCGTCCGGCACGTGCTCGTGAACGGTGTGCAGGTGCTGAAGGACGGCGAGCACACGGGCGCGCTCCTCGGCCGGGCGCTGAAAGGGCCGGGGGCGATCAGGTAGCGAGGGTCGGCAGCAGGTCGGTCACTTCTTCTTCGGGTACAGGAAGGTCAGGACCGCGCGGAGGCCGAGGCCCTCGGGCCCGGCGTCCGGGGTCTGCACCCAGTAGCGGAGGCCGCCCCCCAGGCTCACCGGCTGGCGGCCCCACTTCATGAGCTTGGTCGCCAGGAGGTTGACCGGGATGCTCCAGGCGTCGTTCTCCCAGTCGTACGTCGATTCCGAGTTGGCAGTGAAGGTCCAGGCCGTCTTCGTGGTGTAGGCGAGGAACGGCTGCAGGAAGGTGGCGCTCACGTCCGCCCGATCCTCGTCCCCGGCCACCGATTCGACGTGGTTTCCGAGGGCGCCATAGGTCCAGTGGCCCTGCTGCTTCAGGACGACGGCCGTCGGGCCGACCCCCAGCTTCTCCGTTCCGACGTCTGCGTTGGTCGCCGTCGGCAGGAGGACGACCGGGCCGACGCCCCAGATGACCCCTCCCTTGGTCGGCTTCTTCGGTGAGAAGAAGAAGCTCTGGAGGATGTCACCGAGCCCGAATTCGTTGCCGGACCCCGAAGGGATGTCGTCCTGCAAGACGACCGGCGCGATGGTGCGCGAGATCACGTTCCACTCTGCGTTGAGACCGAAAGGGATGACCGGCTGGACATTGATGAAGAACTTGCTGCCGTCGTCGTCCGGCCCGTACTCGTCATCGTAGTTGGCCTGGAGCGGCACACTAATCAGATCGGCGACCGGGTTGCTGAGCTGCTTGGCGAGATCCTCGTCGCTCTGCGCCAGGGCGTGCGGTGCGGCGACCATCGCAACGGCAAGGACCGTGAAGATTCCTCTCATGCATCCCCTCCCTGGGCGGGCTCCGTGACCCGGAGCCCCGCTACTCTACTTCACCCGGGCCATCGGTCGCCGTGCGACGGGCGGCGATGCCCTCCAACTCCTCGATCGTCCGCGGCCAGTCGTCCTTCAGAAGGCGTGACAGGGCGCGGTCGGCGAGCACCCGCCCGTCCGTCTGGCATCGCGGGCAGTAGTTGCATTCGTTTCCGGCGTAGACGATGCGCTGCACCGCCGTGCCGCAGTCGGGGCAGGGCCGGCCGAAACGACCGTGGACCGCCATCCCTTCACGGAACGCGGTGACCTTGTCAGGAAAGCCGTCGCCGACCTCGCGCCGGAGCCGGTCCGTCCAGTCGGTCAGGGTCGCCACGGCCGCGGCGTGCAGGCGCGCCGCCTCCTCGTTTCCCAGCCGGCCCGTGAGTTGCATCGGCGACAGGTGGGCGCTGTGCAGGATCTCGTCCGAGTAGGCGTTGCCGATTCCGCTGAAGAGGCGCGGATCGGTCAGCGCGCGCTTGAGCGTGTGGTTCTCGCGCCGCAGGACGGCGCGGAACTCCTCCACGCCGGAATCCAGCACCTCGAGACCGCCGCGCCGGAACGGCCCGAGCCCCTCTTCACCGCGCACCAGATGGAGCGAGGCGCGCTTCTTCGATCCGGCCTCCGTGAGCAGGAGAGTTCCTTCGGGGAAGTCGAACGCCGCGAGTCCCAGCCGCCCCGGCATTTTGGCGCCGCGCTCCTTCCAGCGCAGCCGCCCGGCGATCATCAGATGCAGGACGAGGAAGAGATCTCCCTCGAGCCCCAGGACGATCCGCTTGCCGAAGCGGCGCAGGCCGGCGACCGTCCTCCCCTCCGCCTCGAAGAGGGGCGGGACCACGCTTCTCAGAAGGAACGGGCTCGCCAGCCGGATCTTCTGCAGCGGCTGCCCGAGAACGCGCCGCTCCAGGCTCTCGATGTAGATCGTGATGTCGGGAAGCTCCGGCACGCGCCAGCCTCCGCGAAGACGCCTGATTCTATCTGTTCATTGCGCGCCGGAACCCTAGGGCAGCGCGGATCCGCAGACCGACCTATCGCGATATTGACTTTATATTGGTCGCACTGTTATAAAGCGTGCTGTATGTATGGCCGCTGGGTCGAGCCGCAGTGGAAGAAGAGGCTGGCTGCCCCATACGTGCACATCGTGTTTGGCGCGCGCCAGACCGGCAAGTCCACGCTTCTGCGGAGACTGCTGCCGAACGCTGCGGTCTGGCTGGACTTCTCCCGGCCTGGCGACCGCACGGAGTATCTGCGGGACCCCGACCTGCTCGTCCAGCGGTGCCGGGCGCTGCCGAAATCGCGCCGCCCGCCGATCGTGGTCGTGGACGAGGTCCAGAATGTGCCGCCGATCTTCGATGCGGTGCAGCATCTCTACGATATGGAAAGACGCCGCTGGAGGTTCGTGTTATGCGGAAGTTCCGCCCGCAAACTGCCCGTGACGGGCGCCAATCTGCTGCCGGGGCGCAGTTTGCTGCACCGACTCTACCCGCTCCTGCTGCGGGAGCGGCCGGCGCCGCGCCTGGATCAGGCGAGGGCGAAGACACCATCGCCATTGCCCCTGCCGGCGAGCGGGTCGGTGCAGGAGCGGTGGTTCCCGGCCACGGACCTGATCGAGCGGCTGACCTTCGGCGAGCTTCCCGGCGTGGCGACGGCGCCCCGCGCGCAGCGTGCCGACCTCCTGCGGGCGTACACGGTGGTGTATCTCGAAGACGAGCTGCGGCGCGAGGCGCTGGTGAAGAACTGGCCGGCCTTCGCCCGTTTCCTGCAACTGGCCGCGGCCGCGGCCGGGAGGATGATCAACTACGCCGCCGTGTCGCGAGAGGCGGGTGTCAGCCTGCCCACGGTCAAGACGTACTATCAGCTGCTCGAAGACATGTTCATCGGTTTTCGCGTGACGGCGTTCTCGGGCGGCGCGCGGAAGAGCCTGCTGTCCACTGAGCGCTTTTATTTCTTCGATATCGGCGTGCGTAACGCCGCCGCGGATTTGCCGCTGGAGGCCGCGGCGGTCAAGGCCAACCCCGGACCCTTATTCGAGCAGTGGGTGGGCATCGAATTATGGAAACGGCTGCAATACCTGGGCAGCGGCAGGCTTCAGTACCTGCGAACCAAGGCCGGCGCCGAGGTGGACTTCATCATCGCGCGCGGCGGCCGACTGACCCCGGTCGAAGTCAAATGGACGGAGCGCCCCTCACTGGCCGACGCGCGGCATTTGGTGAGTTTCATGAGGGAACACCCGAGCCGAGCCCGGCACGGCTATCTGGTTTGCCGGTGCCCCGCTCCCCTGGCACTCAGCGACCGTGTGACCGCGCTTCCCTGGTCCTGCGCATGAGTGTTTCGCCGAGAGCGCTGGACGTTCAAGCCTCATACGCGCTTCCGACGGCCTGCAGGCGGCGAACGAGGTCGTCGCGGGCGCGATCGCTGCCCACAGCGCTGTCGGTCATCGGGTAGAGAATGTCTTCCTCCTTCACGTTGTGCGGCCCGAGAGTCTCCCTGAGCCCCGTGACGGCGCTCCTGAAGGCCCCCGCGTCGCGGCCCTGGATCGCCGCGGCGGCCGCGGCCATGAATCCGCGGATGGCCACATGCTCCTGCCGCATCACCTCCGTCGGTCCGCCGCACGCGATCCCGGCCGCTCTTTCGAACACCGGGAAGAGAATCGTCTCCTCCATCTCGATGTGGCGGTTCAGGCCGCAGGAGAACTCGCTGAACCTGTGGCCCGCGGGCTCGAAATGACCGGCCCCGACGAGCGACTCGGCTTCGGTCAGGATGGTATCCAGCCGCCGGTGGTCGATCATGAGGCACTCGGTAACGCCGCGCGCGGCGCCTTCGGCCCGGCGCCGGACGATTTCGACTCGGAACCGCCCTGGGCCGCCCTCGAGCAGGTTCCACTCGAACGCTCCCGGGCGCTCCTCCTGGAGTGTGCGTAGCAGCGGTTTCGGATCCTGGCCGCTCACGAGAACAACGCGGCCTTCCGGCGGCAGGTTGTCGAACTCCCTGAGGACGCGCGCACGGCGCTCCGAGGGGGGGATGGTGCTAAAGTCGGTTTCGGCGGTCGATGCCATGGCTCACCTTTTGTGACGATGCTCGCCGCCTTCATACCACCTGGGCCGCCGGTCGTGGTATGACGCCGGTCATGCGAGGTTGACGGGGCAGCCATGTCCGGGCCTAGAATCGCAACTGGCGCTTCCAATGCACCGGCCCCGACAGGAGGACTCCATCATGCACCTTGATCGACTGGCTCGGTTCGGCATCGCCTTGATCCTCGCGCCGGTTGCGGCAGCGTCTTTCGCGGGCGCGGCGACCTCGTTCGACTTTCTGTTCAGCATGGACAGGGTCCACAACGAGACGCAGTACTTCCTGAACCTCGCGGTCAGCAACTACGGATACCAGCGGGCGGTCCTCGAGCCGCTTCTGCCGCGAGTGCGCTACGTCGAGGCCGACCTCCCGGTGCTGTTCTTCCTGCAGCACGCATCGGGGTGGCCGCTGCCGCAGCTTGTCGACCTGCGCGCCCGGGGGGCGAGCTGGTCGGTCATCTTCACGAGGGTCGGCGTGCCACAGGACGTGCTGTTCGTCGGCATCCCCGACGATCCCGGCCCTCCCTACGGCAACGCCTGGGGATACTGGAAGCAGAACCCGCGCGGCGCGCGGCTGCGCGATCGGGACGTCTGCGACCTGGTGCAAATCCAGCTCGCCTCGCGTTGGGTCGGCGTCTCGGCCGCCGAGGTGGCCCGTGGGTATCCGCGGGGCGTGACGGCGCCCGTCATCGTGGCCGACAAGAAGGGCCGGCCGTATCACGCCGAAAAAGCGGCGCGCCCCGGCGGGCACGGTCCGAAGAAGGGACACGGCAAGCCGAAGTCGAAATAGGCAAGAACCCGGTCGCGCTCGCGATCATCAGCTGGATATCGAGATGTTCGAGAGCACCCCCGGCGCGCTGCCGGCCGGTGCGTGAGTCGGCCAGCCGCTACAGCTTCAGGTACCTCTCGAACCACTGGAGAAGCCGGCGGCAGGCCTCGAGCTGGTGCTCGCGCTCGGTGAAGCCGTGCTTGGCGCGCGGGAAGACCACGTATTCGACCGGGACGCCCTTCCAGAGCAGCGCGGCGTGGAGCTGATCGCTCTGGGCCTTCGGGACGCGCAGGTCGGCCTCGCCCTGCAGGATGAGGGTCGGGGTGCGGGCGTTCCGGAGATGGGTGATCGGGCTGGCGTTGCGGCAGGTCTCCTCGTTCTCGTAGCACGAGAGGCTCCAGTGGACGGCGCTGTTCTCGACCGGGATGTCGCTCTGGCCGAGGAACGACAGCCAGTCGCTGATGCCGAACAGGGAAACGCCCGCGGCGAAGCGGTCGCTCCAGCGCGTCACGGCGAGGCCGGTGAAGTAGCCGCCGTAGGACCCACCTGTGATTCCTATGCGAGCGGGGTCGATGCGGTAGCGCGCCTTGAGGGCGTCGATGCCGTCGAGGACATCCTGGAACTCGCGGCCGCCCAGGTCCTTGTGGTCCGCCTTGGAATACGTGACGCCGCGCCCGGTCGATCCGCGGTAGTTGGGATAGAAGACGTAGCAACCGCGCTCCGCGAGCGCCTGGCCCGGCCCGTCATAGTCGGTGTTCCAGCCGTCCAGGAACTGCGACTCAGGGCCGCCGTGGACGATGACGACGAGAGGATAGCTCTCCCGCTGCGGATCGCCTGCCGGATGGATCAGGACGCCCTCGATCCGCAGACCGTCGCCCGCTTCGTACGAGATCGACTCCTGCCGGCCGAGCGGCAGTGAGGCGAGCCGCGGGTTGGCGTCGGTGAGCCGGCGCGGCGCGGAGCCTCCCCCGCCCGCGGCCTCGCCCGTGGTCGCGTACACCTCGTCGGGCCCGCCGGCGGTCGAGGCCGTGAACGCGAAGCGCTTTCCGTTCCGCGACGCGGAGACGGCGCCGAACACCTGGGCGCCCGGCGCGACCAGGACGCGCCGCGACGCCGGGTCGCGCACGCCGATCGCGACCAGGGCGGTGCGCGTCCCCTGCACCACCGAGGCGACGAGAGTGTCGCCCTCCAACCAGACGAT
>Ga0247727_10003258_pt1 | contig 36135 bp, 25 predicted proteins | sample WisWelCaveWW1625_FD_202498 | JGI IMG/M metagenome (GOLD analysis project Ga0247727, IMG submission 202498) | Biofilm microbial communities from Wishing Well Cave, Virginia, United States - WW16-25 | ecosystem: Environmental > Aquatic > Deep subsurface > Groundwater > Cave microbial mat | place...
GGCCAGGAGATGACCCGCCGCCACGCCCGCGACGGCAACGAAGGCCTCGGCCCCCTGGCCGGCGACCGCCTCGCGGCCGTCTACGCCTTTCCCGATAACGTCCACGCCTACTTCGGCTCGCACGCCAGCGACGACAAGGGCGGTCTCCGCTTCGGCCTGGACCTTTACGGCAGCCAGGGGGTCTTTCAGTTGCGCGCCACCATGGACCCGCCGGTTCACCGGCTGCGCTCCAACTCCTGGACCCCCGACAAGGCCCCGTGGGAGCGCCTTCCCACGCCGCCCCAGACGCCGGCCCAGAAAGGCTCCGGCCAGGCCGCCGCCAACGCCCGGGTGGTGGCTGACCTGATGGAGGCCATCGAGCAGGACCGCCAGCCGCGCTCCAGCGGCTACGACGGGCGCTGGGCGCTCGAGATGATCCTGGCGGTCTACCACTCCCAGCTGGCCGGCGGCCGCGTGGCGCTGCCCCTCAAGGAACGACGGCACCCCCTGGGCTGAAGCCTGGCTGGGGGCGGCCTGCGGCTGCTCCCTGGGCCCGTCATCCCGAGCGAAGCGAGGGATCTGCTGTTGTTCACGGATTGGCTGGCCAGCAAGTTTGGGCAAAAAACAGATCCCTCGCTTCGCTCGGGATGACAGGTCGCTTCGCCCTGCTCAACCCCTGGCGGCCGCCCACTGGCCGCTCACCGCCGCCGGGCAGGCGTCGGAGGCCAGCAGCCGCCTCGATTGCGCCAGCAGGACAATCTGCCGCGCTCCCTTTTCCAGCAGGCAGGCGGGGCAGTTAACATACCAGAAGTACATTGCCTGGATCGGCCCCACCCGCGCCCGGCGCAGGTCGCCGTAGAAGCCGGGCATGGCCCGCAGGGCGGCGTCGAAGCCGGGCCGTCCCACCACCCGGGAGTAGAACAGGGTCTGGAAGGACCGGATCTCGGCCCCTCCGGCCGGCTGCGGCTCGATCGACACCAGCACCTCGCCCCGAAACCAGCCGTCGCGGTGCAGCACCAGCGGCGAGCCGGGGATCTGCAGGCGCGCCTGCTCGGCGCGGGCGCACAGCGACTCCAGGTCCTGGTGGAGGCGATGGGGAAGGTGGAGAAACAGGGGCGTCGGGCAGGTGAGAAAAGCCTGCCCTGCCAGGGTTACCTGGCGGTCGCGCCAGTCCGCCAAGTCGATCTGGGGACACTGGCACCCGCCGGCCATGCCTCATTGTAACACCGGCATTGGCAACGGCAGAACCGACCGTCAGGCGTTCCGGCCGGAGCCCGCCGCAGCCGCCAGGCCGCGGGTCACCGTCTCCAGAAACTCCCGCGCCCGCCGCGCCAGCTCGTCGATCCCTTCCGGCGTCTTGGGCCGCGGCGCCAGGGGCTCGAAGATGTTCTCGCACACCAGCGGCATCTCCCGGCCCGTCTGCGCCACCGGCGCCAGCAGCTTGTAATGGTCGATCTCGCCGAACCCGGGGCCGCAGTCCTCATCCTTGGGGGTGTTGCGGTGGTCCTTGATGGTGAACGCCCGCACCTCTCGCCAGCAGGCCTGAAGGTCGGGGATGGGATCGACGTTCTGATAATCGAGCACGTTGCCGGGGTCGTAGCAGATCTTGAGGCCTTCGTCGCCGACGTCGGCGACAATGGAGGCGCAGTCGCGGCCGGTGGCGGTGTTGCCGCCGTGCGGCTTGATCACCAGCGTGACGCCGGCCGCTCGGGCTTGCGGCGCCAGTTGCTTCAGGTTCGCAATCCACACCTCCCGCTGCCCTGGCTTGGTGCTTCCGAACGTCAGCAGGTAGGGAACCCGCGCCGCGGCGGCCTGCTCGATCCGCCGCTGGTGCGCCCGGACCGAATCCGTCGCCTCCACGTTGATGGTGGAGAACAGCAGCGCCGGCTCCAGGCCGAAGCTCCGGATCCGCTCCCCCAGCCGGGCCGCCTCCCCCGCCGGGGCATCGACCTCCAGCACCGCTTTCTGCTGGTGTCGCGTCCCGAAGCCGGTGTACCGGCACCCGGCCCGCGCGATCCCTTCGAGCGCCCTCTCCAGCGGATAGGCCCCGTAGGGCAGCGTCAAACAGCCGATCTGGAACCGGGTCAGCCCCCCGACAGGCGGGATTGCCTGTGCTGCCGCCCCCGCCAACCACTGGCGCCTTGTCATGGAAGCATTCTACCTCAACTATACTTGGGAAATGCGTCCTGGCTGCCTGCTCCTCCTCCTGCTGGCAACCCTCTCCTGCCGCCGCGGCCCAACGCCCCGCCAGCAGTTCGCCGCCTTCGTCGACGACTACTTCAACGTTCAGTTCGCTTTCAGTCCCACCCAGGGCACTGCCAACGGATTGCATCAGTACGACTCGCAGATCGAGGACCCCTCGGCAGCCTCTTACGCCCGGCTCATCGAGAGCCTCAAGACGTTCCAGGCCCGCCTCGAGAAGCTCCGGGCCGCCGGCCTCCCTCCCGACGACGCCATCGACGCCGAAGCCCTCCACGGCCAGATCCGCTCGGCGCTGCTGGATCTGGAGACCCTGGCGCTATGGCGCCAGAATCCCATGGGATATGTGGTGCTGCCGGGAGGCGCCATCGACGTGCTGGTGAAGCGCAACTTCGCGCCGCCGGCCGAGCGCCTGCGGGCGGTGACGTCGCGGCTCCGGGGTGTTCCGGCGGTCCTGGAGGCCATGCGCCGGAACGTCGAAAACCCGCCCAAGGAGTTCACCGATCTCGCCATCCGGATGGCCTCAGGCTCGGTCGGCTTCTTCCGCTCTACCATCGCCAAGTGGGCCAAAGACGCCGCCGGCGGTGATGCCCAACTTCTCAAGGACTTTGAAGCCGCCAACGAAGCCGCCGCACGCTCCATCGAGCAAGCCGCCGCCTGGCTGAAGCAGGACCTGCTGCCGCGTTCCAAGGGCCAGTACGCCATCGGCGCGCGGCACTTCGCCAGCAAGCTGCTCTACGAGGAGATGGTCGAGCTGCCGCTCGACCGGGTGCTGGCCATCGGCGAGGCCAATCTCGAGAAGGATTACCGCGACTTCGTCGAGACCGCCCGCCACATGGATCCGAAAAAGACTCCCGCCGAGGTGATGAAGGCGGTTTCCGACGACCACCCCGCCGAGCAGGATCTGCTGCCGGCCGCCCGCCGCACCATCGAAGGCATTCGCCAGTTCCTGCTCGACCGCAAGGTCATCACGCTGCCCTCCGAGGTGCGGCCCCGAATCGAGGAGACCCCGCCCTACGCCCGCGCGGGGTCGTTCGCCTCCATGGACACCCCCGGCCCCTATGAGACCAAGGCCACCGAAGCCTACTATTACGTAACTCCCGTCGAGAAAGACTGGGACGCCCGGCGCAAGCAGGAGCACCTGCGCGCCTACAACCGGCCGGTGCTGGAAATCCTCACCATCCACGAGGCCTATCCGGGCCACTATACCCAGTTTCTGTACGCCCCTCGGTTCCCTACCAAGACCCGGAAGCTGGTCTCCTGCGGCACCAACGCCGAGGGTTGGGCGCACTACAGCGAGCAGATGATGCTCGAACAGGGCTTCGGCGGGGACGACCCCAAGATCCGCCTGGTCCAGCTCCACGACGCCCTGCTTCGCGACTGCCGCTATGTGGCCGGCATCCGGCTCCACACCCAGGGCTGGACCGTCGAGCAGGCCGCCAAACTCTTCGTCGAGAAGGGCTTCCAGGAGCCCGCCAACGCCTACGAGGAGGCCCGCCGCGGCGCCTACAATCCAACCTATCTCTACTACACTCTGGGCAAGCTGGCCATCTACAAGCTCCGCGAAGATTACCGCCGGGCCCAGGGCGGCAGCTACAGCTTGCAGGGCTTTCACGACGCCTTCGTGCAGCAGGGCGCTCTGCCGATCCCGCTGGTGCGCCGGATCCTGATCCCGGGCGACGGCGGCAGCCTGCTGTGAGCCGGCTGCGACAGCTCGGTCCCGGCATCCTGCTGGCCGCCACCACGGTCGGCGCCGGCGACCTGCTCACCGCCAGCCTGGCCGGCTCCGAGGCCGGTCTGGTCGTCCTGTGGGCCGTCCCCGGCGGCGTCATCCTGAAGTGGACCCTCAGCGAGGGCCTGGCTCGCTGGCAGATGGCCACCGGCGAGACTCTGCTCGAAGGCTGGGTACTGCGCCTCGGCCGCTGGATCCAGTGGTTCTTCCTGGTCTACCTGCTGCTGTTCAGCATGGTCACCGGCGGCGCCCTGGTGACCGCCTGCGGGGTGGCCGGCACCGGCTTCTACCAGATCGGGGACCCCAACACCTCCAAGATCGTTTGGGGCGTGATCCACTCGCTGGCCGGCCTGGCCCTGGTTCGCCTCGGGAGCTTCCGGCTGTTTGAGATCCTCATGTCCGGCTGCGTCGCCATCATGTCGGCCTCCGTGGTGCTCACCGCCGTGCTGCTGCGACCCGACTGGGGCGCCATCGCCCGCGGCATCGTCCCATCCATACCTGCCTCCGGCCCCGCCTGGCTGCTGGCCGTGCTGGGAGGTATTGGTGGTACCATGACCCTGCTCTCCTACAGCTACTGGATCCGTGAGGAAGGCCGCTCCGGACGCCAGGGTCTGAAGGCCTGCCGCATCGACCTGGCTCTCTCCTATGTGATGACCGGCCTGTTCGGGATGTCGGTGGTGATCATCGGCAGCCGCATCCACCTCCGCGGGGAGGGCGTCGACCTGGCCCTGGTGCTCGCCGATCAGTTGGCCGGCGCCCTGGGACCCATCGGGAAGTGGATCTTCCTGGCCGGCTTCTGGGGGACGGTCTTCTCCAGCGTCCTGGGCTGCTGGCAGAGCCTCCCCCACCTATTCGTCGACTTCCTGGGCCTGGCCCGCGGCCGCCGCGTCGCCGACCCCCGCAGCACTCGTGCCTACCAGATATATCTTCTGGGCATCGCCACCCTGCCGCTCCTGCTGCTGTGGACCACGCCGGTCCGCCAGATCCAGTTGGTCTTCGGCATCCTCGGCGCCTTGTTCCTCCCGCTGCTCTGCTTCACCCTGCTATTGATGAACAACCGCCCCGCCTGGGTCGGCCGGGAGTTTCGCAACGGTCTCGTCTCCAACGCCATCCTGACCGCCGCCCTGCTGTTCTTCGCCTACCTGGGGTTCCGGTAACCGGTAGCACAGGCATTCTTGCCTGTCTGGAACGCTGGCCGTTGGCCACCCCGGCCCGAGGACAGGCAAGAATGCCTGTGCTACCGGATGCCTGTGTTACCGTGCCCCTATGCCCACACGCCTCTGCCTCCTGCTTCTCCCGGCCCTCCTCGCCGCCCAACCCCTCGACCCCAAGGTTCTCGACCGCCTGGAATGGCGCGCCATCGGCCCCGCCAATATGGGCGGCCGCACCGCCGACGTCGAAGGCGTCCCAGGCAACCCCAGCCTGGTCTACGCCGCCACCGCCTCCGGCGGCCTCTGGAAGACGGTCAACGGCGGCCACACCTGGGCCCCCATTTTCGAGCGCGAAAGCACCATCTCGATCGGCGACATGGCCCTCGATCCCCGCAACCCCGACGTCATCTGGGTCGGCGCCGGCGAATCCAATGTCCGCAACAGCGTCTCGTTCGGCGACGGCGTCTACAAATCCACCGACGGCGGCAAGACCTGGCGCCACCTCGGCCTCCGCGACACCGAGCGCATCTCCCGCATCGTCATCAACCCGCTCAACACCGATGTCGTGCTGGTGGGCGCCCTCGGCCACGCCTTCGGCCCCAACGAAGAACGCGGCGTCTTTCTCACCACCGACGGCGGCCGCGGCTGGCAGAAAACCCTCTATGTCGACGCCGGACACGGGGTCTCCGACATGGACATCGACCCTGCCAACCCCAACATCGTCTACGCCGCGCTCTGGCGCTTCGAGCGCAAGCCTTGGACCCACTCGAGCGGCAGCGAGCAAGGCGGGGTCTTCCAGTCCTCCGACGGCGGGCGCACCTGGAAAAAGCTGGCCAACGGTCTGCCCAAGCTCCTGGGCCGCATCGGCGTCAAGGTCGCCCCCGGCAACCCCAGGGTGGTCTATGTCATCGCCGAATCCCGGGAAGGCACCCTCTTCCGCTCCGACGATGGCGGCGAAACCTTTCGCCTGGTCTCCCGCGAGCGCAACATCGTCGGCCGCGGTTTCTACTACGCCGACCTCCGCGTCGATCCCCAGGACGAGAACCGCCTCTACGCCGTGGCGGGCTCCCTCCAGCTCTCCATCGACGGCGGCAAGACCTTCCGCCGCATCTCCGGCCGCACCCACGCCGACTACCACGCCCTTTGGATCGATCCCAAAAATCCCGCCCGTCTATGGCAAGGGCAGGACGGCGGCATCGCCGTCTCCTACGATCGCGGCGAAACCTGGGAGTATGTCAACAACCTCCCGCTCGGCCAGTTCTACCAGATCCACGCCGACAACCGGCAGCCCTTCTACTGGGTTTCAGGCGGCTTGCAGGACAACGGCTCCTGGATCGGCCCCAGCCGCACCCGGGAACCCGCCGGTATTCTCAATGATGACTGGCGTATGCTCAGCTTCGGCGACGGCTTTCACGTCACCAGCCACCCCGACGACCCCGACCTGCTGCTCTCGGAGTCCCAGGGCGGCAACATTCTGCGCACCGACCTGCGCACCCGCGAGCAGCAGTCCGTCAGCCCCCAGCCGCGCAGCGGCGCCGGCGGACCGGCCGGCGCCCTGAAGTACCGGTTCAACTGGAACACCCCCCTGGTGGCCTCGCCGCACGAGAAAAACACCGTGCTGTTCGCCGGCAACGTCGTCTTTCAGTCCCGCGACTTCGGCAGAACCTGGGAGGCCATCAGCCAGGACCTGACCACCAACGATCCCGCCAAGCTCAAGGACGCCGGCGGCCCCATCTGGTTCGACAACTCCACCGCCGAGAACCACGCCACCATCATCAGCCTCGCCGAATCGCCCGCCCGGCGCGGCGTAATCTGGGCCGGCTCCGACGACGGCAACCTCCAGGTGACCTTCGACGGCGGCAAGAGCTGGACCAACGTCGCCCCCAACCTCCCCGGGCTGCCGCCCCACTCGCCGGTCTCCCACGTCGAACCCTCGCGTACCGGCGACCGGATGGCCTACGCCGCCTTCGACCGACACATGTTCGACGACTTTCGGCCCCACGTCTTCAAGACCGCCGACGGCGGCCGCTCCTGGACCCGCCTCACCGCCGGCCTGCCCGAGAAGGCTTACGTTCACGTTCTGCGCGAGGATCCCAGGAACCCGAGCCTCCTCTACGCCGGCACCGAGCTGGGCCTCTACGCCTCCTGGAACGCCGGCGGCTCCTGGCTTCCCTTGCGCCTCAAGAACCTCCCGACGGTCGCGGTTCACGACCTGCTGGTGCATCCTCGCGAGAACGACCTGGTTCTCGGCACCCACGGCCGCAGCATTTATATCCTCGACGACGCCACCCCCATCCAGCAGCTCTCGCCGGCCGTGCTTGCGACCGACACCCATTTGTTTGACATACGCCCGGCGCTGCGCTTTACCGCCCGCTTCACCCGCTACGGCATCGGCAACAAGCCCTTCGCCGGCCCCAATCCTCCCTACGGAGCGCTGCTTACCTACTACCTGAAGGAACCCGCGGCGGAGAAAGCTACCGTCAAGATTGAGATCCTCGACTCCGCCGGCAGGAAGATCCGCGAGCTGGCACGCATTCCCAGGGAGCAGGGCCTCCATCGGGTCCACTGGGATCTGCGTCACGAGGCCGCCCGGCAGCGCCGTCCCCCCACCGAGGAAGAGACCGAGTTTACGGGCCCTCCCCGCGGGCCCCAGGTCGTACCGGGCGTCTACACCGCGCGCCTGACCGCCGGCGACCGGGTTCTCGAGAAGCCCGTGGAGGTTCGCCTGGACCCGGCCTTGTCGGTTCCCCAGGCCGACCTCGCCGCCCAGTTCGACCACGCCCTTCGCCTGCGCGACATGCTCAGCGCCGTCAACGAAACCCTGCTCGGTCTCGACAGTCTGAAGCAGCAGCTCCAGCAAGCCGAGAAGACCGTTCTGGATCGCGCCCCCGACACCGCCCGTCAGCTAGGTAAGTCTTTTACCGACTGGATCCACGAGGTATCCAGGGTTCAGGCGATGCTCGGCCGGCTGCCCGACGCTTTCCGCCTCGAGAAAGGTCCCGGCCTGGCCGAAAACCTCGATGCCCTGCTCCGGTCGATCGACGGGGTCAACGCCGCCCCCACTGCGGCTCAGCGGGCATACTTTGCCGAGCTGCAGTCGGGCTTCCGCACCGCCATGGCGGAGGCTAACGGCTTCCTCTCGAGGACGGTTCCCGAGTGGAACGAAGCCCTGCGCAAGCTGGGCGCCCCCACCGTGCTCCCCGGCAAGCCCGTGGAGGTGCGGCAGCCGTTTTAATGACCGCAGAGGCGCGGAGGACGCCGAGGATCGCCGAGAAGATCGGGAAGAACACTCCAGGACGAGTAACGCCCTGCGGACGCCCACGCCCCCACCTGGCAAAAGGAGGAGCCTCATCGCGCCTGCCGGAACCTGGCGTACACCGCCGGCACCACCACCATGTTCAATGCCGTCGACGACAGCAGGCCGCAGAGGATCACGATCGCCATGGGGGCCTGGATCTCGCTGCCCGGCTTGCCCAGCCCAAGCGCCACCGGGATCAGCGCCAGGCCGGCGGCCAGGGCCGTCATGAGGATCGGCGAGACGCGCTCCGCCGCGCCGCGCAGGACGGCTTCTCGTAGATCCGTGACGCCCTCCTCCGACTGTAGGTGCTTGATGTGCGAGACCAGCATGATGCCGTTGCGCGTGGCGATGCCGAACAAAGTGATGAACCCGATCAGCGAGGCCACCGATAGCACGCCGCCGGCCAGGAACACGCCAGCAACCCCGCCGATCAGCGCCAGGGGCAGGTTGAACATGATGATCACCGCGTCGCCGAGACTCCGGAAGGCTGTGGTCAGGATCACCAGGATGCCAAGCACCACGCCGATCCCCAGCCACAGCAAGCGCCACGACGCCGCCGCTTCGCTCTCGAACTGTCCGCCATACTCGACGCGGTAGCCGCTCGGCAGTTTTACCGAGCTCTCAGTGCGGCGCCGGACGTCGTTCACCACCGACCGCAGGTCCCGTCCCGCCACATTGCACATCACTACGATCTTGCGCTGAACGTTCTCCCGGGTGATGAAATTCGGCGAGCGGTCCTCGCGGATCTCGGCAACCCCGGAAAGCGGGACCCGCGCACCGGAAGGAGTATCGATCAGGGTCTGTCGGATCGTTTCGAGATGGGCCGGCGCCCGGCCTTCATAGCGCACCACCACCGGAAAGGCATTCTGACCTTCGAGCATTCGCCCTACTTCCGTGCCAACGAAGGCCGTTTGAAGCGCGCCGGCGGCCTCGCCCGCCGGCATCCCGTAGCGCGCCAGCGCCGCCCGGTCCAGGCGGACCATGACCGTCGGGATGTCGGTCTGCTGTTCCACCGAGAGATCCACAACCCCTGGAACCCCTATCATCGCCGCCTGGACCTGGCGAGCGAGGCCGCGCAGCACCGTCAGGTCGTCGCCGAAGATCTTCACCGCGATGTTCGCGCGGGTGCCAGAGAGCATGTGATCGATCCGGTGGGAAATTGGCTGCCCGATAGTCACGTTGGTGCCGGGCGCCAGCGTCAGACGTTCACGCATTTCTGCGAGCATCTCGGCTTTGCTCCGGGCCCCCATTTTCAGCCCGACGTCGATTTCCGCCGACTCGACGCCCTGCACATGCTCGTCCAGCTCGGCGCGGCCCGTTCGTCGCGCCGTCGCAGCCACTTCCGGAATTCCCAGCAGGATTTGCTCGATCGCCCGGCCAAGCATGTCAGAATCCTCCAGGCTCGTACCCGGCACGGTCACGGCGCTGATAGTGAGCGTTCCTTCATTGAACTCGGGCAAAAACGACCGGCCCATCCAAAAGATGCTACCCCCAGCGCCAGTAAGAAGCAGCGCCGAGCCGGCGAGAATCAGACCAGGATGATCGAGCGCCCAGGGCAGGGCCCGCCTATAGCGCGCCTTGAGCCACCGCACCATGGCCGGTTCGCGTCCTTGGAGCACCGCGCGAGTGCGCGGCAGCAGATAGGAGCACAATGCCGGGGTCACAGTGAGCGCAACGACGAGCGACGCAAACAGCGCGATCACGTAAGCGAACCCCAGCGGATAAAGCAGCCGGCCCTCGACGCTCTCCAGCAGGAACAGCGGGACGAAGACCAACATCACGATCAGGGTGGCAAAGACCACCGAGCCGCGGATCTCGCTGGAGGCCCGATAGACGACTTCGAGAGCCGGCACGCGCTCCTCTTCGGACTTCAGGGCGTTCTGGCGCAGCCGTCGAAACACGTTCTCGACGTCGATGATGGCGTCGTCCACCAGCTCTCCGATCGCGATGGCGAGCCCGCCGAGGCTCATGGCATTGATGCTGATGCCAAAGACCTTCATTCCCCAAACGGCGGCAACCAGCGAAAGAGGGATGGCCACGAGCGTGATCGCGCTGGCTCGAAGATTGGCCAAGAAGAGGAAAACAACCGCCAATACCAGCAGGCCGCCGTCCCGGAGGGCCCGCGTCAGGTTCTCGATCGCCAACTGGATGAAGTCGGCCTGCCGGAAGATGTGCCTGTCGATCTTCATGCCCTGAGGAAGGGTCCCCTGGATTTCATCCAGCGCGGCGTCGAGAGCTTGGGTCAACGACAGGGTATTGGCATGGGGTTGCTTCTGAATGCCGAGGATCACCGCGGGGCGGCCGTTGTGGGAGCCCTCGCCGCGCTTCAACGCCTCCCCGATACGCACCTCGCCGATGTCGCGGATGAGCACCGGGGTGGTTCCGCGAGAGACAACCACGGCTTCCGCGATCGACGCGACGTCGGAGAAGCGCCCGATTCCCTGGATGAGGTACTCCTGCCCGCCCGTGAGCCGGAAGCCCGCCGAGGTGTTCCGGCTGGCCTGCCGGAGCGCCTCCTCCACCTGGGTGAGCGACACCTCGTAGGCCTTCATCTTCGCGGCGGAGAGCAAAATCTGATATTGCTTCTGTCCGCCCCCGATGGGCGTGACCTGCGAAACGCCCGAAACCGCGAGCAGCCGGCGCCGGATGACCGTGTCAGCCACGGTGCGCAACTCAATCGGAGAATGCCGGTCAGACTCGAGCGCCAGGAAGAGAATCTCGCCCATGATGGACGAAATCGGCGCCAGCACCGGCCGCTCGACCCCCGGTGGCAGAGAGACCAGATTCAGCTTTTCGGCCACCGTCTGGCGCGCGCGATAGATGTCTTCGCCCCACTCGAACTCAACCCAGATGACTGCCACGCCCACAGCGCTTGCCGACCGCACCCGCCGCACGCCGGCCGCCCCGTTGAGCGCCGCCTCGATCGGGAACGTTACCAGCGGCTCCATTTCGGTCGGCGCGATCCCACGGCCCTCCACCAGAATCGTGACCGTGGGCGCGGTGAGGTCCGGCAGAACATCTACCGGCATCGTGGAGACCAGATACCCGCCCCACGCGAGAAATGCCGCGGCCAAGGCCAACACCAGCCCGCGGTTTCGCAACGACCAGCGAATCAGCCCGTCAACCATGTCGTCTCCTCTTCAGTGAACGTGCCCGTGTGCGGGAATCTGGCTGGAAAGCGCCGCCAGGCGGATCAGGTAGGCGCCACGCGTCACCACGCGCTCGCCCGCCTTGATGCCCTCGAGCACCTGCACCAGACCACCCTCGCGAGCTCCAAGCGTCACGGGGCGCCGCGCAAACGACTCGCCGCCGATCTGCGCGAAGAGGACAGGGCGCCCTCCATCATCCACGACAGCCGTCTCTGGAACCACCGGCGCCGGCCGGATCGCCGAAGTGAAGAGGCGCAACGATACGGCCTGGCCCACCGCCAGGAGCCGCGAGGCATTGGAAACTTCGTAGATGACGCTGAGGGTTCGCGTGCGGGGGTCCACTACGCGCACCGTCGAGACCTGGCGCCCGGCCGGAATCGGCTGTGACAGCCCTGGAATCTCGATCTCCGCTCCCGCCACCTGGCGAAGGCGCAACGCGCTGGCCTCCGGAACCTGCCCCACGACGTAGACGGGATCGAGCGAGACGATCCGGAACAGCGCCTGTCCCTCCTCCACATGGGCCCCCGTTGCCACAGAGACAGCGGTGATCACGCCGGAGATCGGAGCCCGCACGGCGAAGCGCGGCGAAGGGTTGTCCCCATCGGCCCGGCGGGTCGCCTCGTGCTGCGCCACGCGCGCCTGCGCCGCCTGCAGCCGGGCGTCGGCCGTCGCTTCGGCCGCCTTGGCCTCGTCAAGCCGTCGGGCCGGGATGGCGCCCACAGCCAGAAGCCGCTCGGTCCGGTCGCGGTCTTTGCGAGCCAGCTCGAGCGCCACTTTGGCCTCAGCTACCGACAGATCCAACGAGGCGATGTCGGACGGTGTCGCGGTGGGAGGAATCAAGGAAACCAACGTCTGGCCGCGGCTCACCGAGTCGCCCAGCGCCGGCAGGGATGAGGCTGCCTCGACTCGGCCCCGGATCGGCGCGGTGACCTCCGCTTCGCCGCCGCTCCTGGCCCGAACCTCCGCCGGCACTAACAAGCTCTCGCGCAAGGACCGCTCGGCGACACGCGCGGCAGCAAACTCCAACGTCCACTGCTGCTCCTTGAGGAACGAGATGGATTCTTCCTGCCGCTGTTCGGCCTGCGCCGCCGCGGCGGCAACGACGGTCGGATGCACCGTCACACGACCGACTTCGTGAACGTCCTCCAGCCCTGGGGCCTGGAGCCGGATCAGCATCATCCGCTCGCCTGCCTGTTTGGGCTGGACCTCCACACCAAAGATGCCGGGCCGCGACGGCCGTTCGGTCGAGTAGGTAGCGACAGTGCCGTTGTCGTCCCGTAGTTCGACCGTCACCCGGCCCGAGCCGAGTGGCTTGAACGTGCGCAGGTCAGTCAGGTGGACGGCGAAGCGGCCCTTTTCCCCCGCCACCAGCGCCGGATACTCCAGGAACAGCTCGGTTTTCTCGGTCCATCGCGTGGCGGCGATCTTTTCGGGCTCCGCCGGTCCGGGGGCCGCCGAAGCCGGTCCAGCTTGCCTCCGGCAACCCACCAAAGCAACGGTCAATGTCAGTACCAGCAGGGATTTCAACGCAGTACCTCCTCGGTCGAGCTTCGGGAACAAAAACAGACACCAGTGCCGGACGGCACCAAAAGAGGTCTACGCGGGAGGGGCTCTGGGAGGAGACGACCGAAGCGCCGGCGGGTCGTGGCCGCGAGGCGACAGTTCAAGCTTCGCGCTGGCTTCCGGCTCCGGGGTTGGCAGACCAGGGGATTCGACGGCCTCGAAAACGATCGGCTGAGCGGAGGCTTGTCTCGCCTGAAACCAGCCCAGCGGTTTCGCCTCGGGGTCGTGGTCCCCAGAGCGAAGCTGGGGGCCCGGCACCGCCTCCGTTGGGTCGGGCACCGGCCCGAGATGAGCATGCGGAACGAGGCCCTTGGCGGCGTGCGCTTCGCGGAAATGCGCCGACAGGTGGTCCTCGTGCGTATGCAGAAAGGACGAGTCTAGCAGCGCTGGAACCAGCGCGAGGCACAATTGGGCTGCCAACGCTCGCCGCATGCCGTTGATTATCGCACGATCAGAGGGATGCTTACTCACCCCCGCGGCCAGTACATGATCACGAGAACGCCCGCCAGAGCCATTGCCCCGCCGATGAGATCGAACCCGTCTGGGACGATCCTGTCAATCAGCCAACCCCACAGCGTGGCCAGGACGATGAAGATCCCGCCATAGGCAGCGTAGACCCTGCCGAAATGCGCCGGCTGGAAGGTCGGAATGATTCCGTACAGAACCAGGATCACCGCTCCGGCCAAGCCGAACCAGGAGCTCCTGCCGGCTCTTAGCCACAGCCAGACGAGGTAACCTCCGCCGATCTCGCAGAATCCCGCCAACGTGAAGTACAACAGCGACTTGCCAATTGCCATGTCGTTGCCTCCGGGTGCCGCCAGGGCCGAATCTATGCGATCATAGGGTAGCGATGTCGCCTTGGCAAAGGGTCGTCCGATGCGTCGCCCTGGCGTTGGTCCTAAGCGCCGGCGTCGATCTTCTGGTGATCGATATTCTGGCCCCTTCCGCCTGCGCGGAGACGGGCAGCGCGGGCAACCTCAGCCGGACCGGTTCGCCCCAGAGCCCGGACGACGACTGCTTCTGCTGCTGCACCCACGTCGTACCTATACGGCCTGTACCCCTGGCCCCGGCCGATCTGATGGCGCCGGCGCCGGCGGCGACGAACCCACTGCAGCCCGCTTCCGAGCCAGCCCGCATCGATCATCCTCCAAGGGCCTGACCAGGCTGTAGCTGCTTTTCCCCGAAATCCATTTCAGGAGATTCGCATGACTTGGAGAAACGTCGTGTCCACGTCGGCCGTGCTGGGGTCCGCTTTGGCTTGGGCGCAGCCACAGGCCGATCGCATCCGCCTGCACGCCGAGGATCTGGTGCGGATGGCAATCGAAAGGAATCGGGATTTTCTGGCCGCCAAGCAACGGATGGCCGAAGCCCAGGGTTGGCTCCGGCAGGCCGGTGTCAGACCGATCCCCGCAGTGGAGATCGAGGAATCGACCGGCCGGCCCCTTGGCACGCGAGGCGAACAACAGTTCTCGGCCGGATACTTCCACACCTTCGAGACCTTTGGCAAGCGGGACAAACGAATCGACGTAGCGCGAAAGGGCGTCGATCTGGCCGAGGCTGAGGTGGCCGAACGAACCCGGCAGCTCGCCTTCGACGTAAAGATGCGCTACGCCGAAGCCCTCGCCCAGCAGCGCAAGCTCGAAGCGATACTTCGGCTGCTGGAAGTGAATCGTGAGTCTTTCCGGATTACACAAGCCAGGGTCAAGGAAGGGGACGCCGCGCTGCTGGAGCAGCAGTTGCTTCTGACCGACCTGAGCCGTGCGGAAGTCCAACAAGCGGTTTTCTCCGGCCGGGTGGAGCGCGCCCTGCTGGAGCTAAAGAAGTCCGTGGGGCTGGCGCCTTCCGAGCCGCTGGCCTTGGCGAGCGAGCCGGCTGCCGTGGCGGATAGCGTCACTCTTTCGTCCTTGCAGGAGCGCGCGCTGCCAAGCCGGCCCGACCTGCGGACGTTTCGGCTCCTGGAGGAGCAAGCTCTTGCCGAAGTCGAGCTGATTCGGGCCGAGTCCAGACCGGACCTGACGGCTTCGGTCCGGTACTCGCGCGCGAATTCCAGCTTCGATCAGCTGGGCTTCAACCGGGCTGGCGCGCTGACTCCACTCCGCGACCAGGACAATGTTCTGACGTTCGGTGTTTCGGTTCCCCTCTTCCGGTCGCGACGGAATCAAGGGGCCCTGGAGGCGGCGCTTGCCCGAGTGGCCGCGGCTCGCCTTCGCCGCGAGCATCTGGAGGCCTCCGTTCGGCTGGAGGTCGAAGCCGCCTTCCGCCGATGGACCTCCGCCGCGCAATCCCTGGAAATTCTGAACCGTGGAGTACTGAAGCAATCGGAGCAGAACCTGGTGGTGATCCGCGAGGCCTACAACCTCGGCCAGTTGCGCATTCTGGACGTGCTCACCGAACAGCGCCGGCTGATCGAGACGCAACTGTCTCACATCGACGCCGAATCTGAATTGTTCCAGTCACTCGCAGACCTGGAGCGCGCCGTGGGAGGGGCCCTCCGATGAGAAAAGCATCTGTTCTTCTGCTATGCGGCTGGATCCTGATCTCATGCCGCGGCTCGCGACCGGAGGCTAAAGAGGAGAGGAAAGCTCAGCCGCCCGACAGCACGGTGGTTGAGATGGGCCTGGAGGCCCAGAAGCACGTCGGCCTGAAGGTTGCTCCAGCGGCCGTCGCCCGGCTGACCGAATATCTGCACGTAACCGGGACGGTGCAACCCATCGACAGCCGGATCAGCCAAGTGCGCTCACTCGCCAGGGGACGTCTGCTAGAGGTCCTGGCGAAGGTCGGAGACCGTGTGCGGGACGGCCAACCTCTGGCGCGCCTGGACAACATGGAGGCCGGCGAGCTACTGGCCCAGCTCGAGACCGCGCGAGCCGAGTTGCAGAAGCTGCGGGTACAACACACCACCTCGGTCCGGCAGGTGGAGCGCAACCGGCGCCTGGTCGAGATCGGCGCCGTGCCCCGCAAAGATGCCGAGCTGATCGAGGCGGAGCAGCAGGGACTGGTGGCTGCGATCCGAGGACAAGAGAGCGTGATGGCCGGCATGGCGGCGCGATTGCAGCGTTTCGGTCTCTCCCAGAACGCCCCGCCCCAGGCGTCCGCTACTACAGTTCCATCGCCGTTCGCCGGCGTGGTGATCAAAGCGCCAGCCGCCCCCGGCCAGGTAGTAGACAGCGCCGCCGAGCTGTTCTCGGTCGCTGACATCTCACAGGTCTGGGTTCAGGCCGAGGTCTACGAGAAAGATTTGGGCCGCATCCACCTGGGGCAGATGGCCTTCGTTTCTGTTGATACCTACGCCGGCGAGCGATTCCCCGCGAAAGTCACTTATATCAGCGATATACTGGACCCCCAGACGCGGACGGCGAAGGTCCGCTGCGAAGCGTCGAACCAGGGCTTCCGGCTCAAACTCGACATGTTCGCTGCCGTGGATGTTCCCACCACGTTCAGCCGCCGGGCCATCGCGGTTCCGACCGGCGCCATCCAGCAGATGGAGGGCCGGAGCGTGATCTTTGTGCGGCGCTCGGAAGAGAAGTTCGAGGCCCGCCCGGTGAAGGTCGGCAAGGTAGTGGACGGGCAAACGGAACTGGTAGCCGGCTTGAGAGAAGGCGAGCCCATCGTCGTTCAGGGGGCCTTCCACCTCAAGTCCATCGTGCTAAGCGGGAAGCTGGGCGAGGAGGAGTAACACCGTGCAACGTTTGGTGGCCCTGGCTCTCGAATACCGTTTCCTCGTTATCCTGTCAAGCCTCCTGGTGATCGCCGTCGGCCTCTTCTCGCTGGAACGGCTGCCCATGGATGCGGTGCCGGACATTACGCCCAATCAGGTTCTGGTGCTGACGAAAGCTCCCAGCCTTTCTCCACCCGAGGTTGAGAAATACCTGACGTTCCCGGTGGAGTCCGCCATGAGCGGCCTGCCGGGCGTGACGGATATCCATTCGGTTTCCAAATACGGGCTCTCCTACGTAGCCGTTTTCTTTCGCGAAGACATGGAGGTGTATTTCTGCCGCCGGCTGGTGATGGAGCGACTGCCGGCGGCGCGCCAGCTGATCCCACCCGGAATGGGCGCTCCCGAAATGGGACCCATCGCCACCGGCCTGGGCGAGATTTACCAGTTCAAGGTCACCGGCGATGGCGCCTCGCTGATGGACCTGCGGAGCATTCTGGACTGGGACATCGCGCCCAAGCTGCGCTCTGTGCCGGGCGTTGTGGAGGTCAATAGTCACGGCGGCGAGCTCAAGACCTACGAAGTGCAGGTGGACAGCGACAAGCTGACCGCCTACCGCATCCCTCTTTCACGGGTTATCCGGGCGCTCGAAGAGAACAACGCCAACGCCGGCGGCGCCTATCTGGAGCGCTCCGAACAGCAGTCGTTGATCCGCGGCGAGGGCCTGATTACCAGCCTCGAGGATATCGAGAACATCGTCATCGGCGCCTCCAGCAGCGGCACTCCCATCCTGATCCGCAATGTGGCGCAGGCGCGGTTTGCGCCCATGGTTCGGCAGGGGTTTGCCACCCAGGACGGCCAAGGGGAAGTGGTCATCGGCGTGGCCATGATGCTCATCGGCGAAAACTCCCGTGCCGTCGTGGGCCGCGTAAAGGCGCGGCTGGCCCAGATCCAGAAGTCCTTGCCGCCGGGCGTGCGCATCGTGCCCTACTACGATCGAACGGATCTGGTTCGACGAACCATCCGCACAGTAACAACCAACCTGGTCGAAGGCGGCCTGCTGGTCATGGCCATTCTTCTGTTACTGCTGGGCAGTTTCAAAGGCGGGCTGATCGTTTCAGCGGCCATTCCGCTTTCCATGCTGTTCGCCTTCGCGGGCATGGTGCAGGCCGGAATCTCGGGAAACCTGATGAGCCTCGGCGCCATCGATTTCGGGCTGATCGTGGACGGCTCCGTTGTCATGGTGGAGAACATCCTGCGTCGGTTGAATCATCGCCAGCCAGGCGAGACCCCGATGGAGATCATTCGCAGCGCGGCTCAGGAGGTGGCGCGGCCGATCTTCTTCGGTGTCGGCATCATCTCCCTGGTATACGTTCCCGTCCTGACGCTGGGTGGCGTCGAGGGAAAGATGTTCAAGCCGATGGCGGCGACCGTCCTGCTGGCGGTCGGGGCTTCGCTGGTGATCGCCTTGACCCTGATGCCCGTTCTGAGCTGGTTCGCCTTTCGAAAGCAGGCTCGCGAGCGGGACACCTGGCTGATGCGCCGCATCGCCGCCCTCTACGCGCCGGCGCTGAGGCGCGCGGTCCGGTTTCCGCGTATGACAGCCGCCATCGCCCTGGTCGTTTTCCTGGCCTCCTTGAGCGGCCTCCCGTTCCTAGGCGCGGAGTTCATTCCCCGGCTTGACGAAGGCTCCATCGTGGTCATGATGTACCGCCTGCCGGGGATTTCCGTTACCGAGTCGCTGCACGGCAACGAGATCGTGGAAAGCGTGGTGCGCCACTTCTCCGAAGTGGAAACCGTGGTCAGCCGGACCGGCAGGCCCGAAGTGGCCACGGATCCTATGGCCATCGACCAGAGCGACGTCTACATCATGCTGAAGCCCAGATCCCAGTGGCCGGCCCAGCGTACCAAGGAGGAATTGATTGAGGCCCTGAAAGAGGCCTTGAGAAAAGAAGCGCCGGGCGCCGTCTACAGCTTCTCGCAGCCCATTCAGATGCGGATGCAGGAGTTGATGGAGGCCGGCCTGCGGTCGGACCTGGCGGTGAAGCTGTACGGCGAAGACCTGGACCTTCTCCGGCAAAAAGCTCAGCAATTGGAGGCCGTGCTTCGAAACGTGCCCGGCGCCGCAGACGTGAGGGCCGAACAGGTGGCGGGCCTGCCTTACCTCAGGATTCGGGTCCGCCGCGATGCCATCGCCCGCCACGGGCTGGACGCCTCCCGGGTTCTCGACACCGTAGAGAGCATAGGGGGAAAGGTGGTGGGCCAGGTGGTCGAAGGCGACAAACGTTACGCCTTGCAGGTTCGCTTTGATCCGAACAACCGAGGGACCGTAGAGGCGCTGAGCAACATCAAAGTGGGAGACGACGAGGGACATTTCATCCCGCTGGCGCAGCTTGCTGACATTTTCGAGGAGGAAGGCCCGGCGCAAATCAGCCGCGAGAATATCCAGCGGCGCATCAGCGTGGAGGTGAACGTCAGAAACCGTGACCTGGCTTCCTTCGTGGCGGATGCTCGAAGGACCATCGAGAGGCAGGTTCGGATTCCGAGCGGGTACTGGATGGAATGGGGCGGCCAGTTCGAACAACTGGAGAGCGCCAGCCGGCGGCTCACCCTGGCGGTTCCCGCAGCCTTACTGATGATTTTCGTGCTGCTGTACCTCAACTTCCACTCGGTCCGGCCGGCGCTTCTGATTTTTCTCAATATCCCCCTGGCCGCCACTGGCGGCATTCTGGCGCTGCTGGCGCGCGGTATGCCCTTCAGCATTTCCGCCGGGGTGGGATTCATCGCCCTGTTTGGCATCGCGGTTTTGAACGGGCTGGTTTTGCTCACCTATGTCTCCCAGCTCCGGGACCAGGCGCTCCCCGTTGAGCAGGCGGTCATAGAAGCCGCCGAGACCCGGCTGCGCCCGGTGTTGATGACGGCGCTGGTGGCCAGTCTGGGCTTTGTGCCAATGGCCTTGTCTACTGGAGCGGGCGCCGAAGTGCAGCGGCCCCTGGCGACGGTTGTGATCGGCGGGCTGGCAACATCTACCTTGCTTACGCTCTTGGTCTTGCCCGCAATCTATTGCTGGAGAAGAAGAGCAGCGTAGAGGCCAATGCTACATACTCTTGCCATTTGTCGAATGGCGGCCACGATGTGGGGCGGCGCCCCTGCGCCGCGGCTGGCCCCCTGGCCAGCCTCTTGCGGGCCTTTTGGTGAGCCGGCCAAGCCGACCAGGGCCCAGAGGGCGCCCCCGGCTGCGGCCCAGGGGGGCCGCCCCACAAAAAAGTAATTTCAAATATCCTTGGCTAGCTTTTGACTTGCCTTTATCCCGTGCAACTCCTGAAGCGACCACACCCGCGCCGGCTGCTCCCTCCGCGCTGCGATCCCGCTGGCCGCCGCCTTGGCCCCGCTGAGGGTAGTAATACAAGGCACGCGGTGCGTCACGGCCGCCCGCCGGATCGACTTCTCGTCGAAGAAGGAATGCGCCCCCGCCGGGGTGTTCACAATCAGGCTCAGCTCCCCGGCCTTGATCAGGTCCACCACGTTCGGCCGGCCCTCGTTGACCTTCAGCACCGTCCGGCACTGGAGACCCGCGGCCCGCAGCGCGGAGGCCGTCCCCCGCGTCGCCACGATCGCAAAACCCATCTGCGCGAACTTCCGCGCCACCTCCACCGCCTCCGGCTTCTGGCGGTCGTTGACGCTGAGGAATACCGCCCCCTGGTCCGGCAGCGCCTGCCCGGCGCTTAACTGCGCTTTGGCGAAGGCCTCCCCGAAGCTCTCTCCCACTCCCATCACCTCGCCGGTCGACCGCATCTCCGGCCCCAGAATCGGATCCACCCCCGGAAACTTGTGGAACGGAAACACCGGCGACTTCACGAAGAATTGCTTCACCTCCAGCACTCCCGTTCCGTAACCCAGGTCTGGCACCTTGGATCCCGTCATCAGCCGCACCGCCAGCCGGGCCAGCGGCACCCCGGTGGCCTTGCTCACGTACGGCACCGTCCGCGACGCCCGCGGGTTCACCTCCAGCACGTACACCTTGCCGTTCTGAATGGCGTACTGCACGTTCATCAACCCCACCACCTGCAAGGCCCGCGCCAGCCGCACGGTGTAATCGCGGATGGCCGCCAGTTGCTCCTCCCCGATGGCGATGGAGGGCAGCACGCAGGAGCTGTCGCCGGAGTGCACCCCGGCCTCCTCGATGTGCTCCATGATCCCGGCGATCAGGGTCTCCTCGCCGTCGGACAGGCAGTCGACGTCCACCTCGGTGGCGTCCTCCAGAAACCGGTCGATCAGCACCGGCCGCTCCTGGGAGTAGATCACGGCCTCCCGCATGTAGCGCTCGACGGTATCCTCGTCATAGGCGATCACCATCGCCCGCCCGCCCAGCACGTAGCTGGGCCGCACCAGCACCGGGTACCCGATCCGCCGCGCCGCCTCCCGGGCCTCCTCCAGGCTGGTGGCCGTCCGGTTCTCCGGCTGCGGGATCCGGAGATCCTCCAACAGCCGCCCGAACCGCTTGCGGTCCTCCGCCAGATCGATCGACTCCGGCGCCGTCCCGATGATGGGCACCCCCTGGGCCTTCAGCGGCAGCGCCAGCGTCAGCGGCGTCTGCCCCCCGAACTGCACAATGACCCCGTCGGGCTTCTCGGTATCGTAGATGTTCAGCACGTTCTCCAGCGTCAGCGGCTCGAAATACAGCCGGTCGCTGGTGTCGTAATCGGTCGACACCGTCTCCGGGTTGCAGTTCACCATGATGGATTCGATGCCCATCTCCTGGAGCGCGAAGGAGGCATGGCAGCAGCAGTAGTCGAACTCGATCCCCTGGCCGATGCGGTTGGGCCCGCTCCCCAGGATCATGATCTTTTTCCGGTCGGAGGGATCGGCCTCGCATTCCCACTCGTAAGCCGAGTAGAGGTACGGCGTGAAGCTCTCGAACTCCGCGGCGCAGGTGTCCACCCGCTTGAACACCGCCCGGATTCCCTCCTGCTTCCGCCGCTGGCGCACCGCGATCTCGGTGGTCTTCCAGGTTCGGGCCAGCCGCTGGTCCGAGAGGCCGCAGCGCTTGGCCTGCTCCAGCTTCTGGCGCGGCACGGTCTCGAGCTGCTGGCCCTCCAGCTCCTTCTCCAGGTCCGTCACCTGCTTGATTTGCTCCAAAAACCAGGGGTCGATGCGCGTCATCTCGGCCACCTCGCGCACCGAGTAGCCGCTGGCCAGGGCGAACCGCACGTACGCCACCCGGTCCGGCGTCGGCGTGATCAGCTTCTGCGGGATCAACCTGGCTTCCAGGGTGTCGCTGCCCGCCGCCCGCCCGGTCTCCAGACTCCGCAGGGCCTTCCACAGCGCGTGCCGGAAGGTCCGCCCGATCGCCATGACCTCGCCCACGCTCTTCATCTGTGTTCCCAGCAGCGGCTCCGACCCCGGAAACTTCTCAAACTGCCACTTCGGAATCTTCACCACCACGTAGTCGATGGTCGGCTCGAAGCAGGCCGGCGTCTTTCGCGTGATGTCGTTGCGGATCTCGTCCAGCCGGTAGCCCACCGCCAGCTTGGCCGCGATCTTGGCGATCGGGAACCCCGTGGCCTTGGACGCCAGCGCCGAGCTGCGCGACACGCGCGGGTTCATCTCGATGATCACCATCCGCCCCGTCGCCGGCTCGATGGCGAACTGCACGTTGGACCCGCCGGTGTCCACCCCGATCTCACGCAGACACCGGATGGCGGCGTCCCGCATCATCTGGTATTCCCGGTCCGTCAGCGTCTGGGCCGGCGCCACCGTGATGGAGTCGCCGGTGTGCACCCCCATGGGATCGAAGTTCTCGATGGAACAGACGATGATGACGTTGTCGGCCAGGTCTCGCATCACCTCCAGCTCGAACTCCTTCCACCCCAGCACGCTCTCCTCGATCAGCACCTCGTGCACCGGCGAGAGGTCCAGCCCGCGCGCCAGCAGCTCCGCCATCTCTTCGCTGTTGTAGGCGATGCCCCCGCCCGACCCGCCCAGCGTGAAACTGGGTCGCAGCACCACCGGGTAGCCGATCCGCCCCGCGAACCCCAGCCCGGCCTCCAGGTTGTTCACCAGCTGCGACTGCGGCACCTCCAGCCCCACCCGCCGCATGGCGTCCTTGAACAGCAGCCGGTCCTCGGCCTTCTTGATGGCCTCGATCTTAGCCCCGATCAGCTCCACCCCGTACCGCTCCAGCACCCCGCTCTCGGCCAGCTCCACCGACAGGTTCAACGCCGTCTGCCCCCCCACCGTCGACAGCAGCGCCTCCGGACGCTCCCGCGCGATGATCTCCTCCAGGTACTCTCGGGTCAGCGGCTCGACATAGGTGGCATCGGCCAGCTCCGGGTCGGTCATGATGGTCGCCGGGTTGGAGTTCACCAGCACCACCTGGAAGCCCTCGGCCCGCAACGCCTTGCAGGCCTGCGCCCCGGAGTAATCGAACTCGCAGGCCTGGCCGATCACGATCGGCCCCGACCCCACGATCAGGATCTTATCGAGATCGGTGCGCTTGGGCATCCTGCATCAATCTCATGAAATCTTCGAACAGATAATGGGAATCGTGCGGCCCCGGCGCCGCTTCCGGGTGATACTGCACGCAGAATACCGGGTGATTCCGCAGCCGGAAGCCTTCCAGCGTCTGGTCGTTCAGGTTCACGTGGGTCAGCTCCACCTCGCCGGCCGCCAGCGACTCCGGGTCCACCGCGAAGCCGTGATTGTGCGAGGTGATCTCCACCCGGTTGGTCACCTGGTTGAGCACCGGGTGGTTCGCTCCCCGGTGCCCGAACTTCAGCTTGTAGGTCTTGGCCCCGCAGGCCAGCCCCAGGATCTGGTGCCCCAGACAGATACCAAAAATAGGCACTTTCCCGATCAGCCTCCGCGCGTTCCCGGCCTGCTCCACCAGCGGCTCCGGGTCGCCCGGCCCGTTTGACAGGAACACTCCGTCAGGCTTCAGCGCCAGCACCTCTTCCGAGCTGGTGAGCGCCGGCACCACCGTAACGCGGCACCCGGCGTGCACCAGCCGCCGCAGGATGTTGTGCTTGATCCCGAAATCGTAGGCCACCACGTGCCGGTGCGCCGGGCGTCCCTCCCCCACCAGGTCCGACGGCGAGCACCTCTCCACCCCCTGGGTCCACTCGTAACGGTGCTTGGTCGAGACCGCCGTCGCCAGGTCCAGCCCCGCCATCGACGGAATCTGCCGCGCCTTCTCCACCAGCTTGGCCGGGTCCGGCTCGATCGACGAGATCACCCCCCGCATCACCCCTGCGGTTCGCAGCCGCCTCACCAGCAGGCGCGTGTCCAGCTCCGAGATGATCGGGATCCGCGACCGCTCCAGAAAGTCCGCGGCGTGCTCCCGGCTCCTCCAGTTGCTGGCGATGGAGGAAAACTCCCGCACCACCAGCCCCTCGATGTACGGCCGCGCCGATTCGCTGTCCTGCTGGTTGGCTCCGTAGTTGCCGATCTGCGGATTCGTCAGCACCACGATCTGGCCGCTATAGGACGGATCGGTGAAGATCTCCTGGTAGCCGGTGATGGCGGTGTTGAAGACAACCTCGCCGTAGCACTCCGCCCTGGCCCCCATGCTTCGGCCCTCAAAAAAGCTGCCGTCTTCCAGGGCCAGGATGGCAACGGTCATGGTCCCTCGCCCCGACGGCCGGGCAGCCGCCGGGTCACGGTATCGCTCCAAATTTCTCGAGCGGCCAGTACACGAAAACCGCCTTGCCGTAAATCCGCTCCCGCTCCACCGTCCCCCACGTCCGGCTGTCGTTGGAAGCGTTGCGGTGATCCCCCAGCACGTAGTAATGCCCCGGCGGGACGGTGAGGGGCGGGTAGCTCAGGGCATCCTTGTATTGCTGCGGCACATGGGGCTCCCGGACCCCCCGCCCGTTAACGATCACCGCGCCGCGATCGATCTCCACGGTGTCCCCTGGCAGCCCGATCACCCGCTTGATGTACGACTTGGAGCTATCCAGCGGAAACCAGAACACCACCACGTCGCCCCGCTCGATCTCCCCGAACCGGTACACGAACTTGTTGACGAAGATCCGCTCCTGGTCCGTCAGCCACGGCATCATGCTGGTCCCCTCCACCTTCACTGGCTGGTAGAGGAATACGATCACGATGGCCGCGATCACCACCGAAATGACCACGTCGCGGGCCCAGACCCGCAGATCCAGCCATCGGCCGACGGCCGACGGCGGCTTCTCTTCCTGGACGGTTGCTGGCTCCAGCTCCGGCATCCTGGCTCTTCGGTGCTATCCTCTTTTTAACATGCCCGCGCCGGCGGCGGCAAGCCTTGCGCTCATCATTCCGGCCCTCAATGAGGAAGCCTCCATCGGAGGGGTCCTGGAGGAGCTGCCCTCCGGCCTTTACAGCCAGGTCATTGTTGTCGACAACGGTTCCACCGACCGCACCGCCGAACTGGCGCGCGCCGCCGGCGCCGAGGTTGTCAGCGAACCTCGCCGGGGCTACGGCAGCGCCTGCCTGCGCGGCATCGCGGCCCTCCACCCGGCCACCGACATCGTTGTCTTCATGGATGCGGACTCGAGCGACCTCCCCTCGGAGGCCCGATCACTCGTCGAGCCCCTCCTCAGTGGCCGCGCCGACCTGGTCCTCGGCTCCCGCACCCTCGGCCGCGCCCAAGCCGGCTCGCTTGCCCCCCACCAGCGCTTCGGCAACTGGCTGGCCGTCTCGCTGATACGGCTCCTCTGGGGTCACCGCTACACCGACCTCGGTCCCTTCCGCGCCATCCGCGCCTCCAGTCTCCGGTCCCTCTCCATGCGCGACCCCGGCTACGGCTGGACCATCGAGATGCAGATCCGGGCCCTCCGCCAGGGCCTCCGCGCCGCCGAGGTCCCCGTCGGCTACCGTCCCCGTATCGGTATCAGCAAGATCTCCGGCAGCCTCCGCGCCAGCCTCGCCGCCGGCGCCAGGATCTTGTGGACCATTGCCCGCCTGGCGGCCTCTTGATATGTGATGAACCTGATGGACTTTGATGCCGACACCCTCGGCAATCACAACTTCAACCGCGGCCTTGCCCCCCTGCAAGGCCTCATCAACCTCGCCAATTTCAACTATGTCTCGGAGGGCGGCGACGGCTACACCATGCTCAACGACGGACAGGGCGTCCACCGCGAGGTCCTGGCCGACATCCTGCGCGAGCACATCCGGAGCGTCGGAACCATTACGCCCCTCGTCGACGGCCGCATCACCAACCTCTCACCATGACGGCCGCGGCAGCGACACCACAAACTCGATCGCTTCCGCCGCAGCTCCGGCTGGCGCCTGCCGGCCCGGCGCATCAGCGCGATCACTCGGGGAATGCTGCTTCCGCAATCGGTGACCAGGCCGACCTTCAGAAACATGTTGTAGTGGATGGGCCACAGCTTGAACTCGGTGTGAAGGTTCTCGCCGCCCTCCAGGCGGACGCTGAGCTCGGGCGGGTTCACGTTGCGTGGGTCTATGATATCAGAGTGGGACGCTTCCTCCGACTGGGCCTGGCGGTCGCTGCCCTGCTTCCCGCCCAGACCGCCGAATACCAGCTGGCCCCCACCCAGGGCAGCCGCCTGGCGCTGGAGGCCTTCAAGACCGGCCTGATGCGCGGCAAGAAGCACCTCTTCGAGTTCAGCCGCTATCGCGGCCGGCTCCTCTACAACGCCGCCCGGCCGGAGGCCTCCCAGGTAGAGCTGACAATTGAGGTCGCAAATTGCGATCTCAAAGACACCTGGCTCAGCCCGAAGGATTTCCAGAAGGTCCAGCGCTACGCGCTCCACGACATGCTGGCCGCAGAGCGTTACCCCGAGATCACCTTCACCTCGACCGCCGTTCGCCCCCGGCCCGACGGCCAGTTCGACGTCGACGGAACCCTGGTGATCCGGGGCTTGGCCAGGCCGGCGCGGGTTCTGGTGGCGGTTCGTCCGGGGCCGATCCTCGAGGGCAGCGCCCGGGTCCACATGACCACCTATGGCCTCAAGCCACCCTCGGCGGCCTTGGGAGCGGTCGGAACCAAGGACGAGATGCTCTTCTCGTTCTTACTGCGACCTTCTTAGGGCCCGGCCCCCCCGGAACAGAAACTCGATGCCGCCCGTCTGGTCCGGCACCAGCGTGAACTCCCCCGCTCCCGCCGAAAACCGCAGTTCGCCGACCCTGGTGACCGCCCGCTCGCCGGCCTCCCCCTTCATGATGAGCTTTCCCTCCCGCACTGCCAGCTCCACCCGCGCTCCCGGCTGGGAGTAGACGCCGGCGTATCGTTTCATCTCGGCTTCCGTCATCGCCAGCGCCGGCTTCGGCGTCTCGCGCCGGGGCGCCAGCGGCAGCATCAGCTCCAGGGCCTTCTGGACTGTCCTGGGCAGCGTCCCGCCGCTCTTGTTGATCAGCACGATCACCCCGACCTTGTGTTCCGGCGCCATGCCGATCCACGACCCGTAGCCGGCGCGGCTGCCGCCGTGCTCCACCAGCCTCACCCCGCGCCGCGTTTCGAGCCCCAGGCCGTAACCATACTTGCGGTCGCTTCCCGGCACCGCAACGTGCGCCGTCGCCATCTTGTCGTATAGGGACGCCGGCAGGACCCGGCGGTTCAGAAACGCCATCACCCACCGCGACAGATCCTCGACGCTCGAAAACATGGACCCGGCCGGCCAGCCCGAGGCATTGTCCGCCGCCGGCCGGATGACGGCCCGACCGGCGTCGTGACCCTGGGCCAGCGGCCAGGTCATGGCCATGGTCGGCCGGAAGGTCGAGCGCTTCATCCCCAGCGGCTCGAACAACCGCTCCCGCACCACATCGGCATAGGGCTTGCCCGCCGCCTGCTCCGCCAGAAATCCCGCCACCCAGTAACCCGGATTCGAGTAGGAATAGATGCGACCTGGCTCGGTGAACAGCCGCCCGTCGGTCCAGGTCCGGATCCCGGTCCCCAACGCCTGTTCGTCGTGCGGCCCGAACATCACGGCTTCGTCCCACAGGCCCGCCGTGTGGGTGAGCAGCTGGTGGGCGGTGAGCCTGGCCACCCGCGGCGCCAGGCCTGGGAGGTACTCCCCGACCGGGGCATCGAGCTTCAGCTTGCCATCCTCGGCCAACGACACCACCGCCGCCGCCGTGAACATTTTGGTCGTCGATCCCAGCCGGAACAGCATGTCGGGCGTCACCGGCGCGCCCGTCTCGACGCTCGCCGCTCCCAGGCCTTTCGAGAAGACCACTTGATCGCCCCGCACGATCGCCACCGCCGCCCCGGCAGTCCTGGTAGCCTCCAGCTCCTCTCGGGCCACCTTCTCCAGGACGGTGAAATCCTGGGCCAGCGCCGGCCCCGCCGCCAACAGAACCAACCACGTCAATCTCGGCATGGAAGCCATCTTGACAGATTGCCGGTAGCACAGGCATTCCTGCCTGTCGGTAGCACAGGCATTCCTGCCTGTCCGGTAGCACAGGCATTCCTGCCTGTCCGGTAGCACAGGCATTCGGTAGCACAGGCATTTCTGCCTGTCCGGTAGCACAGGCATTCCTGCCTGTCCGGTAGCACAGGCATTCCTGCCTGTCCGGTAGCACAGGCATTCCTGCCTGTCCGGTAGCACAGGCATTCCTGCCTGTCCGGTAGCACAGGCATTCGGTAGCACAGGCATTCCTGCCTGTCCGGTAGCACAGGCATTCCTGCCTGTGGATGGCGGCGCGGCCTTCCGGCCGCGCTTGGCGTTTCGGGCGCTTTCAACAGAACAGGCAGGAATGCCTGCGCTACTGGCATAATCGCGGGCATGCGAAAAACCTTGCTGTTGAGCCTCTTGGCGTCCCTGGTTCCGGCCTCCGCCGCCCCGCGGGAACTCGATCGCATCGAGCGCCTGCTCCAGGACCTCACCAACGCCTTTGGCCCCTCCGGTTTCGAGGCCCCGGTGCGCGCCATCCTGCGCCGCGAGCTCCAGCCGCTGGCCTCCAGCATCGACACCGACGGCCTGGGATCCCTGATCGCCGAGCTGAAAGGCGGCGCCCCCGCCCCACGGGTCATGCTGGCCGCCCACATGGACGAGCTCGGCATGCTGGTCAAACACATCACCCCCGACGGCTACATCAAGTTCCAGACCCTCGGCGGCTGGCTCGACCAGGGGCTCATCAACCAGCGCTACATCCTCCAGACCCGCCAGGGCCCGCTGCTCGGCATCACCGGCCTGAAGACCCCGCACGTGATGTCGGCGGCCGAGCGCGGCCGCCTGGTGGAGCGCGATCGCATCTTCCTCGACGTCGGCGCCTCCAGCCGCCAGGATGCCGAAGAGCGCCTTGGCATCCGGCCCGGCGATTTCATCGCCCCCGACAGCCGCTTCGCCGTGCTCAACGATGGCAAGCTCTATGTAGCCAAGGCCTGGGACGACCGCGTCGGCCTGGCCGTCATGATCGAGGCCCTGCGCAGGCTCCAACCCCAGCCGCCGCCCAACACCGTCTTCGCCGTCGGCACCGTCCAGGAGGAAATCGGCCTGCGGGGCGCCCACACCTCCAGCCACAAGGTTCAGCCCGACATAGGCATCAGTATCGAAGTCGGCGTGGCCGCCGACTATCCGGGCATCACCGCCGACGAAGCCCAGGAGAAGCTCGGCGCCGGCCCCGGCCTGTTCCTCCACGACAGCTCCATGCTGCCCAACCTCAAGCTCCGGGACTTCGTCATCGAAGTCGCCCGCGAGAAACGGATCCCGCTGCAGTTCAACCTCCTGACCGGCTACAGCCAGGACGGCTCCGAGATGCAGCGCGCCTTTTCGGGAGCCCCGGTCATCAACATCACGGTGCCCACCCGCTACCTCCACAACCACAACGGCGTCATCCACCGCGACGACTTCGACCGCGCCGTCGAGCTGGTAACCGAGCTGGTGCGAAGGCTGGACGCCGCCGCCGTCAAGCGCCTCAAGACCTTCGACTGAGGATGGGGCTGTTTCTGAGCCGCCACCGTTAGGGAGCGGTGGTGACGAACTTGACTACCCGCTGAGCGCGTGCTGTGACGGAGGCGTGTCGTCTGGTGCAGCCGGACTACCGTGAAATCTGGCGCGGCGGTGTGCTAGGCTGGCCCCTGTGAGGTCGATTCGACAGCGGGTTATTCGAAAACCAGCGAAACCACCCAAACTGACACTCAGGCCCGGCCGGCGAGCTGTGACCTTGACGGAAGACGAGGCCGATTTGTTGTTCCACGACAGGCACAGCCACGAGAAGCGCTACCCGCTTCATGAAGTGCTTCGCAAGGCCGGAGATGCCGTGGACCGTTGAGTTTATCGAGGTCGCCCGGCGCCAGTACCTGGAACTTCCGGAAGCAATCCGGCCTCCGTTCGACGGAAGATCTTCCTGCTCGAAGAGAATCCCACGCCGGTCGGTTGCAAGAAGCTGCGCGAGAGCGTGTACCGTCTGCGCGCAGTCTGGGCGGAGAAACAGGTTTGGGTCAGGTTCGGCACCGTCGTGACGTGTATCGCGGCTGTGAGTTCGCCCCCGCACCCGCCCATTTTCATCGCCAGATCAATCAGGGTCCGCTCCCCGCAGGCCGAATGCTACAGGGGGGGTATTTACTTGATTCAGGTAACTATCAACACAGAGCCACGTGTACCGGGCGCCCTCGCCCGCGGCCGACCCCCTGGTCGGCCTGTCGGAGGGGCGGACGAGGGCGTCCGCCGCGGTCCAGGGGGACCGCCCCACAAACTGCTCCCAAGGTCCCAACCTGAGGCAATTAAGTAAACACCCCCCTGCTACAGTAACCCTATGCCCCTTGCGACCGGCCACCGGCTCGGCCCCTACGAAATCCTGGCCCCCATCGGCGCCGGCGGCATGGGAGAGGTCTACCGCGCTCGGGACTCCCGGCTGGGCCGTGAGGTTGCTGTCAAAGTCCTGCCCCCACACCTGGCGGCGAATCCGGCCGCGCTCGCCCGCTTCGAGCGCGAGGCCCGGGCGGTGGCGGCGCTGTCGCATCCCAACATCCTGGCCATCCATGATTTCGGCTCCGACCAGGGCGTTTCCTATGCCGTCACCGAGCTGCTGGAGGGCGAGACCCTGCGCCAGCGGATCGAGCGCTCCCCGCTCGGCTGGCGCAAAGCGGGGGAAATCGCGGTCGCCTTGGCCGAGGGTCTGGCGGCGGCCCACGCCAAGCAGATCACCCACCGCGACCTGAAGCCGGCCAACATCTTCCTCACCTCCGACGGCCGCGTGAAGATTCTGGATTTCGGCCTGGCGCGCTCGGGCCCCACCGCCGGCGACCAGGACGCCACTGCCGGCCCCGAAACTGAGCCGGGAACCATCCTGGGCACCGTCGGGTACATGTCGCCCGAGCAGGTGCGCGGCTCCCCGGCCGACCCCCGCAGCGATATCTTCTCTTTCGGCTGCGTGCTCTACGAGATGGTCACCGGGCGCCAAGCGTTCGCCCGGCCGACCGGCCCCGAAACCATGACCGCCATCCTCAACGAAGATCCGCTGCCGGCGGCCGGCTCGGGCAAGGAGATTCCGGCGGAGTTGGAGCGGATCATCACCCACTGCCTGGAGAAGAACCCGCCACAGCGGTTCCAGTCGGCGCGCGACCTGGCGTTCGCCCTCCAAGCCATCCGGGGGCCGGCCGCGGCCTCAAGCGCTCCTCCAGCGGCGCCGCGCTGGAGCAGGCGGGCGGTCGGGGCGGCGGCAGCGGCGGTCGTGCTGGCTGGTCTGGCAGCGTTTCTTTACCTGCGCGGCGCCAGCGGCAAGCAGATCCAGTCGCTCGCCGTGCTCCCTTTCGTCAACGCCGGCGCCGATCCCAACACCGAATACCTGAGCGACGGTATTACCGAAAGCCTCATCAACAGCCTCTCCCAACTCCCCAACCTGGCGGTGAAGTCGCGCAGCATGGTCCAGCGCTACAAGGGCAAGGACGCCGACGCCCGGGCGGCGGGCCGCGAGCTGGGCGTCGACGCCGTGCTCAGCGGGCGCGTCACCCAGCGGGGCGAGGCGCTTGCCATCAGCATCGAAGTGGTCGACGCCGCCACCGGCAACCACCTCTGGGGCGAGCAGTACAACCGCACCCTCGCCGGCCTGCTGGCGGTCCAGGAAGAGATTACCCGGGACATTACCGACAAGCTGCGCCTGCGGCTCACCGGGCAGCAGAAGAAGGCGCCGGCCAAACGCTCCACCGAGAATGCCGAAGCCTACCAGCTCTATCTGAAGGGCCGCTACCATTGGAACAAGAGGTCAGCAGAGGGTTTCCGGACCGCCATCGACTACTTCCAGCAGGCCATCGCGAAGGACCCGGGCTACGCCCTGGCCCACGCCGGGCTGGCCGACTGTTACACCATGCTGGGGAACTACTTCATCCTTTCGCCCAACGAAAGCTTTCCCAAGGCCAGGGCCGCGGCCACCAAGGCCCTGGAGATCGATGAGCAGCTCGCCCAGGCGCACACCTCCCAGGCAGCCGTCAAGCTGTGGTACGAGTGGGACTGGAAGGGCGCCGACCGGGAGTTCCGCCGGGCTGTTGAGCTGAACCCCCAGGATGCCACCGCACATCAGTGGTACAGCTATTACTACCTGGCCATGGGGAAGGGTGAGCAAGCCCTCCGCCAGTACCGGAAGGCGCTGGAGCTGGACCCGCTCTCCCTGCCGGTCACCACCTTTTACGGCCAGATGCTCATCTTCAACCGCCAGTACGACCAGGCAACCGAACACCTGCGCAAGGCCCTGGAGATGGATCCCGGCTTCGGACCGGCCCACTATGTCCTGGGCCTTGCGCAGGTGCACCAGGGGAGATACCCAGGGGCCATTGCCGAGTTTGAGAAGGCGTCGCCGACCATGGGCGGTGGGCCGGGGTCCACCGTGGGGCTCGCGTGGGTCTACGCGACCTCGGGCCGTAAGGCCGAGGCCCGCAAGGTGCTGGAGGAGACAAGACGATCGCCTCAGTGGCCGGTGCTGCTGGTCATGGTTTACGCACAGCTCGGCCAGAAGGATGAGGCCTTCGCTGAGCTGGAAAAGGCGTTCCAGGAGCGATCGTTGCGGCCGGACCTGGTGCGACTCGACCCGGCTTTGGACCCGCTGCGGTCCGACCCGCGCTGGGCAAGCCTGATGCGCAAGGTGGCCCTGGAATGACTCGAATCCCATTCATGGCGGCCCTGGCGCTCGCCTGCCTTGCCGCCCCGGCCACCAGCCAGGTCTTCTATGCCCCCAAAGGTAAGCCTGCTCAATACACTGGCCCCCACAGGGCCCATGCCCGGCTCGCGGACCTCAAGGCCAAGCACAAGGGCAAGACCTCCTGGCGGGAGCTGCTGGTCGACGATGTCCACCTGCGCAGCGAGTACATCTGGGCGCCGCCGGGAACCCGCCACCCGCGCGCCCTGCATCCCGACACCCGCGAATGGTGGGTGGTCATGGAGGGCGAGGTGCGCTTCGAGATCGAGACCGTGGAGCCCGTTGTCGCCCGCCCGGGATCCATCGTCCAGGTTCCCATGCAGACGCTGTTCTCGTGGCAGGTGGCCGGCGACCGGCCCGCCCTGATCTTCGACACCAACATCGCTGGCGCCAGAACCCTTTATACCGAGCAGCACCAGGCTCCCAAGCTGCCGGGATTCGACTGGCTTGGGGTGCGCTTCCCCAATCGGCGCGCCGGCCAGTGGCTGCACAACAACAAGGTCCACGTCACCTTCGAGGAGGTGGCCAGGAAGCTCGACGGCGGCGAGCTGAAGGGCACCCAGAAACTCGTGGAGGACGACCGCGGCGCCGCCAACGGTTACGAGAAACAGCTTCCCCCGCTCGACCCCAAGGCCCGCGGCCACTACCACCCCGAGGGCGCCGAGTACTGGCTGATCATGGCCGGCGAGATCCGCTACCCCATCGAGAAAGTCGGCGTCATCATCGCTGAGGTGGGCGACGTCGTCTACGTCCCGGCCCACACCTTCCACCTGCCGCGCTGGCACGGGCCGGGGTCCTCCTGCCGCCTGGCCATGAATGGCTTCCCTTACATCTCCCACCTGTTCGACCCGGAGTAAAAATGGCAGGGCAGACCCTGGGGCATTACCGCATTCTCGAACAGCTCGGCGCCGGGGGGTTGGGCGGGCAGACCTGCATCGCTGTCGTCTCCGGGCAACCAGGCGTATCGTCCAGTTTGGACATGTAACGATATAGGTTACAATGGGCCGTGGCCATCAAGCAGTTCCGGCACAAGGGGTTGGAACGGTTCTTCACGACCGGAGCCAAAGCTGGGATCCAGGCCAAACACGCCGAGCGGCTACGGCTGATTCTCGGCCGTCTCAACGTGGCCGCCGGCACGCGGGACATGAACCTGCCGGGCTTGGAACTGCACGAGTTGCGTGGAGACCGGAAGGGTACCTGGGCAGTCAAAGTGAGCGGCAACTGGCGCGTCACGTTTGCCTTCACCGGCGCAGACGTCGACCGAGTGGACTACGAGGACTACCATTGAGAGAAACAATCAAGATGTACAATCCACCGCATCCGGGGGAGGTGCTCGGGGAGCTTTGTCTGAAACCTTTGGGTCTCTCCGTCACCGAGGCCGCCCGGGCGCTCGGCGTAAGTCGCAAGACCCTGTCCAGCATCCTGAACGGACGCGCTGGCATCAGTCCCGAAATGGCCGTGCGCTTGTCGATTGCCTTCGATACTACTGCCGAGAGCTGGCTGAACCAGCAGGTTCAATACGACCTCTGGCGCGCGGAGCGGCGCCGGAACATGCTGCGGGTGGCGAGACTTTCCGCCGCCTGACGGTTCGGTTGAGTCATGCCTCCTCGGACGTCACCCGGCGACCGATACGAGCCACGGGGAAGGCCGGACGCAAGCCGTAGTTCTGCTCCCGTCAGTACTCCAGACGGAATCCCAGCTGGACGATTCTCGGGCCGTTACTTTGTCCGTTGTCGCGGAAGATTTTCCCGAAGTTCACCGAGGTCGGCGTCAGGTTCGGATTCGGCGAGAAGATCGGGGTATTGAGCACGTTGAAGGCCTCCACGCGAAACTGTCCCTTCACGCGCTCGGTCACGCGCACCGTCTTGAGGACAGAGAAGTCAAAGGTGGTTCCCCACTGATTGCGGAGGTTGCCGTAACGCAGCGGCGTGGTGCGGAGAGTGAATGGGGGCCGCACGCGGAACACCGGCTCCTCGCCGGGGAGCACGTTGCGCACCGCGCCGTTCACGTCGATGACACCGGTCTTGAAGAGCCGGTCCCAGGTGGGGTTGGCCAGCCGCGGGTCGCCGAGCAGATACACGTCGCCGGGAATGCTCATGGGAGCTCCGCTCTGGATGGTGGTGGTGAGGACGGTCTGCCAGCCGGCCGCCAGCCGGCTGAGAACCGGGTGATTTCCGTTGAACAGCCTGCGGCCGGGCCCGAACGGCAGTTCATAGATGGGAGCGATGGTCAGGCGGTGCGGCCGGGCCCAGGCGGTCAGGCTGCGGGTGGGACCGGGGTCCTGGCCGTTGAGGTAGCTGAGCGATTCGATATTCTTGGAAAGCGTGTAGGCCACCAGGAGTGTCAAACCGTGGCTGTAGCGTTTCTCCAGGAGCAGTTGCATGGAGTTGTACCAGACCTTGCCCTCGCTGCGGTCCGCGGAATTGAAACTGGCGAACTGCGGGTAGGGGCGAAGGAGTTGCTGCCGGGGAACGGTCGCCGCGCCGAGTCCGCCGGCGTTGATCAAACCCTGGAACGGGTTGGGCACTGACTGATTGAGGACGCTCGACCCGAGCGCCAGCGCCTCGACAGGCAGTTCGTTGAAAGGCCGGGTGACGGGCACGTCGCGTGTCCGTGAACCAACATAGGACATATCGAGCGTCATGCCGAACGGAAGCTGGCGCTGGAAGCCGAACGAGAACTGGTGAACGGACGGCGTTTTGGCGTTCGGATCGGTGAAGGAAGGCGACTGGCCGAGAAAGGTCTCCAGGCCGAGCGAGGTGCCGGGCGGCTGAAGCACGCCCTGAGGGAATGGATTCGAGACGGTATTGGCCGGCGTGCGGCCGGCGTCCAGAGAGGCGACATAGGGCGTCTGGATGCTGAAGCCGTTGGTGAATCCGCGGCTGACCGGGCTCACGAAGAAGATACCGTATCCGCCACGGATCACGGTGCCGGCGTTCATCTGCCAGGCGGCGCCGATACGCGGCTGAATGGCGCCGTAGTCGCTGTCGAAAGGACTGCGCGGCTGGCCGCCGGCGCCGGCGAACCCGATGCCGCCCTTGACCTGAAAGCCCGGGAAGGCGGTTTTGTTCACGCGGTTGGAAATGGGGTTGACGGTGTCGGCGAAGAAGCCGCGGTTGGCGCGGTTGAACCGCTCGGTGGGCGCGATGTTGATGTCCCAGCGCAGGCCCACGTTGAGGGTCAATCGGCGGGTCAGCTTGAAGTCGTCCTGGATCCACGGCGCGGCATATTGGGTCTGGTAGTAAGGAAGCACATTGTTGTCGATTCTTCCGGACGCCGGATAGCCGAGCAGCAGCGACGCGATGGCGTTGCCGCTCAGCGCATCCTGCACC
>Ga0247727_10003259_pt1 | contig 36129 bp, 34 predicted proteins | sample WisWelCaveWW1625_FD_202498 | JGI IMG/M metagenome (GOLD analysis project Ga0247727, IMG submission 202498) | Biofilm microbial communities from Wishing Well Cave, Virginia, United States - WW16-25 | ecosystem: Environmental > Aquatic > Deep subsurface > Groundwater > Cave microbial mat | place...
GGGTGCGCAGAGCGCACCGGGCCAGGGAGGGGTGCGGAGCTCATCGGGAGACCTCCATCACCCTCCGCGAGTCGAACGGTGATGGAGGACGCGAGCGTCCTCTGCCACGCCCTCTTTCGCGAAGAGCTGTTGCAGAACCCCGCCCGGGTAGGTCTCCTGGCTCTCGGGTGTGCAGGGCGTCTGCCCCGCGCGCGTCGCCGACTCCTTCCCGGGCCTCTTTCCTCGGCCCAGTGGCTCTGTCAGCGCAGCTCCTCGATTACAGTGGCGCGACCGCGGCCGATTCTCACGGCCTTCCCTCGAGCCCCGTCTCCGGGGACCCGGACGATGCGGCGATTGTTCGCACAGATGCGTGCGCCGGTCAAGCGGCTTGGCGGAGCGGGTATGCTCGCGCGCCGTGCTGAAGCTCGCGTCCGAGACTCCCGCCGCGTGGAGCGCGCATGCGCTCGCACACCTCGACGAGATCCTGCTCGACCACGCGCACTGCGAGAAGAAGGCGGCCAGCGCCGCGCTGACGTTGCTGTTCCAGTACCCGGAGCGCGCCTCGTTCCAGGCGCCCCTGGCGGCGCTCGCGCGCGAGGAGCTCTCGCACTTCGAGGCGATGCTCGACGTGCTCGCGGGGCGCGGCATCGGCTTCCGCCGCCAGCGCCCGAGCGCGTACGCGGGGCGGCTGCGCAGCGCGGTCTCGACGCGCGAGCCCGAGCGGCTGCTCGACACGCTGCTCTGCTCCGCGCTGATCGAAGCGAGGAGCTGCGAGCGGCTCGGGCTGCTGGCGGATGCGCTGCCGGATGCGGAGCTGGCGCGCTTCTACGCCTCACTGCGCGCGGCGGAGGCGCGACATCATGGGGTGTATGTGGAGCTGGCCTGCGAGGTGGCGCCGCGCGAGCGCGTGGCCGCGCGGCTCGCGCAGCTCGCTGTACACGAGGCCCAGGTGCTCGCCGCGGCATCTGAGCCGCGTCTCCACGGCTAGCCACGCAGGAGCGTGGCGAGCGCCTCCACGAGCCGCTCGACGTTCTCGACGCGCGCGTTCTCGCCCATCAGTCCGACGCGCCAGACGCTGCCGGAGAGCTTGCCGAGACCGCCGCCCACCTCGATGCCGTGGGCGTCGAGCAGCTCGCGCCGCAGCTTCGCCTCGCCGCGCGCGAGCACCGCCTCGGGCAGCCGCAGCGTCGTCAGGGTGGGAAGCCGCACCTCCGGCGCGACGAGCGGCGTGAAGCCGAACGGCGCGAGGCGCTCGATCAGCGCAGCCGCGGCGGCGCGGTGCCGCGCCTCGCGCGCGGGCATGCCTTCCTCCTCGATCACGCGCAGCGCCTCGGCCAGCCCGTACACCATCGAGATCGGCGCGGTGTGGTGATAGACGCGCTCGCTGCCGTAGTAGGCGGCGAGCAGCGTGACGTCGAGGTACCAGCTCTGCACGGGCGTGCGCCGCGCGCGCACGCGCAGGGCGGCGCGCTCCGAGAAGGACACCGGCGAAAGACCTGGCGGGCAGGAGAGACACTTCTGCGTGCCGCTGTACGCGGCGTCCACGCCCCAGGCGTCGAGCGTCACGGACACGCCGCCGAGCGAGGTGACGCAGTCCAGCACGAGGAAGGCCTCGGCGCGACGTGATGCGGCAGCGATCTCCTCCACCGGCTGGAGGACGCCCGTCGAGGTCTCGGCGTGTACGAAGGCGACCACGCGCGGCCGCACGCGTGCGATCGCGTCCGCCATCGCTTCGGCCGGCAGCGCCGTGCCCGGCTCGGTCTCGACACGCTCGACCCTTGCCCCGATGCGCCGCGCCACCTCGCACATACGCTCGCCGAACGCGCCGGCGACGCCGATCACGGCGCGGTCGCCTCGTTCCAACAAGTTGGCGAGGCACGCCTCCATGCCGCCGCTGCCGGTTGCCGAGAGCGGGAGGGTCAGCGGGTTCTGCGTCCCGAACAAGCTGCGCAGGCGCGCCTGCGCCTCGTCGAGCAGCGTCAAAAAGGCCGGGTCGAGGTGCCCGAGCAGCGGCTGCGAGAGCGCAGCGAGCACACGCGGGTGCGGATTCGACGGGCCGGGGCCGAGCAGCAGCCTAGGGATGGACATCGCGCGATGGTACTCTGCGCCGCGATGCGAGGGGCGTGGTGAAGCGCTGGGTTCTCGTGACGGCGCTGGTGATCGCAGCGGCGGTCGCCTTCGTCACGCTGCGCGAGCGCGCGTCGCCGCCGCTCGAGGAAGAGATCGACGACGCCTCGAAGCAGGCCCTGCGCGAGATCCTGCGCCAGGAGGACGAGTGAGCGCCGGCACCGCCGGCTTGCTCGACCGCGCCGCGTTCGAGCAAGAGGAGCGTGAGCGACTCGCGCCCTGGGCCGAGAAGAGCGGCGACTCGCGCGGTCGCCTGCACGCCGAGCCGGAGCATGCGTATCGCACGCGCTTCGCACGAGATCGCGACCGCATCGTGCACGCGCGCGCCTTCCGCCGGCTCCAGTACAAGACGCAGGTGTTCGTCTACCACGAGGGCGACCACTACCGGAACCGGCTCACGCACACGATCGAGGGCAGTCAGATCGCGCGCACGCTGGCGCGCGCGCTGCGCCTGAACGAAGACCTGGCCGAAGCCGTGGTGCTCGCGCACGACCTCGGTCACACGCCCTTCGGTCACGCCGGCGAGCACGTGCTCGACGAGCTGATGGCCGGGGACGGCGGCTTCGATCACAACCGCCAGACGCTCCGCATCGTGGACTGGCTGGAGGAGCGCTACCCCGGCTTCCGCGGCCTCAACCTCAGCTGGGAGACGCGCGAGGGCATCCTGAAGCACGGCTGCGATTGGCCGCATCCCGTGCCGGTGCCCGCGCGCGGAGCGAGCCCGTCGCTCGAGGCGCAGCTGGCCGATCTCGCCGACGAGATCGCGTACCTCAGCCACGACCTCGACGACGGCCTGCGCTCGGGCCTGCTCGGCTGGGAGGCGCTCGAGTCGCTGGCGCTCTGGTCGGAGGCGCGCGCCGCGCTCGGGCCGCAGACCGGCGTGGTGAGCGAGCGCGTGCTGCGCGCCCAGGTGATCCGCCAGCTGCTCGATCGCCTCGTCACCGATCTGGTGCGCGAGAGCGCCGCAGCCATCGGCGGGGCCGGCGTCGCGGGCCCCGCCGAGGTGCGCCGGCAGAGCCACGCCCTGGTTCGATTCTCTCGCGAAATCCAGATCTTGCAGCGCGCACTGAAAGAGTTCCTGTATGCACAGCTCTACATGCATCCGCGCGTGCGCGAGGCGAGCGGGCGCGCCGCGGAGATCCTCGGCGACCTCTACCGGCACTACCGCGAGCGCACGGCCGCGCTGCCGCCGCACGTGGTGGCGCGCTTCGGGGAGGAGGGCGAAGCTCGCGCGATCGCGGACTACATCGCGGGGATGACGGACCGCTTCGCGCTCGCGGAGCACGAGAAGCTGCGGGCGTGAGCCCCGGGACGCAGGGGATGACTGGGACAGAGCCCGTGCAGGTGGTGCTGCTGACGGCGCCCGATGCGGAGGTCGGCGCGCGCATCGCGCGGCAGCTCGTCGAAGAGGGCCTCGCCGCCTGCGCCAATCTCGTGCCCGGCGTGCGTTCGATCTACCGCTGGCAGGGAGCGGTTCAAGAGGATGCGGAGGTTCTGTTGATCGTGAAGACGCGCGCGGCGCTCGTCGGCGCGCTGGCCGAACGTGTGCGAGCGCTCCATCCCTACGAGCTGCCCGAAGTCGTGGCTCTGCCGGTGGCCGGAGGCAGCGCGCCGTATCTCGACTGGGTTCGCAGCGCCACGGAGGCGCGCGGATGAGCCTGGCCGATGCGCTCGAAGCCGCGGCGGGCGCCCTGCCGGCCGAGGCCGACGCCATACGGCCCGCGAACGGCGATGCGGCGCGCCTGCTCGCAACGCTCTCGAGCGAGGGCGCGCTACGCGTCGCGGCCTGGCTGATCGCGGAGCGCAGCGCCGACGCCGAGGAGCTGGCGCAGGTGTGGTGCGAGGAGCCGGCCGGACAGGCCGCGCTGCTGGCGGTCGATGAGGCCGCGCTGCCCAAGGAGGGCCGCAAGCTGCTGCGCCGGCTCCGCCATCGCCTGCGCACGCGCGGCGTCGCTACGCCCGAGCCCGCACCGGCCCCCACTGTGGCGCGGTTGCCCGGGCTTTCGGAAGAGCTGACGGGCGCCTTCGTCACCGGCTTCGACCCGATGGGCGCACGTCAGGTGTGGTGGCTCGAGCCCCAGCCCGGCGGCGGCACCCGACTCTTCGAGTGCGTGATCGACGACGCGCGCGGCGTGCTCGCCTTCGAGGTGTACAGCCCGACGCGCAGCGACCTGCGCCGCTTCTTGAAGAACCTCGCTGCGAACAGCGGCTTTCCGGCCTACGCGATCGAGGTCGCGACGGCGAAGGCGCTGGTGCTGCGCGCGGCGCAACGCCAGGCGGGCGAGCGCTCGGCGCCGAAGCGCTGGGTCGAATGGCGGGGGCGCCTCGGGGCGACCGACACGGCGCGCCTGCCCGGCGCGCTGGCGCAGGAAGCGCTCGGATCGAGCGTGGCACGCGAAGCGCTGGACGCCGCTGCGCAGCTCGTCGCGACCGAGCGCATCGGCCCCTGGCCGCCGCTGCGAGCGGTGCTGACGCCGGTCGTCGAGCGCCTCGAGAGCGCACTCGAGAGCCCGCTGGTGGTCTCGGCCGCGACGCGGCGCGAGCAGGTGGCCCGGCTCGTCGAGGAGGCGGCCGGCGAGATCTTCTCGGGCGCTGCGGCGGCCGTGGCCAGCCATCGCTTCCGCGAGGCCGCCTTCGGTTTCTGGCGCAGCGCAGACGAGGAGGCGGCGCGCGCGTGTCTCACCGCTGCGGCGGCGTTCGAGCGCGAGCCCACGGGCGACAATCCCGTGGCGCGCGCCTTCGTCGAGCTGTGGCTGCGCCCGCTGCTGAGCGCGGGCGACGAGACGACGCCGGCGCCGTCCGCCGAGGAGGCACCGGAGGGCTCGTTGCTGGTGCGGCCGTGATGCTGGCGCGCGGCAGGCTCTGGCTCGCCGAGCTGCCGAAGGGCGGCGCGAGCGTGGCCATCACGCTCGAACGCGACGCCGTGCCGCGCGAGCTGGGTGAGCTGGCGGACTTCAGGATCGAGGTCCCCTTGCGCGAGTGGCGGCGCCTGCTGCGCATGCTGCACGGGGATCGCAAGCTGCTCGGCGGGCTGCTGCTCGACTTCGCGCGCCAGAAGGACCGGCTCTCGGCCGTGATCGCGAACGATCGGCTCTACCTCGGCCTGGTCGAGATCCTGGCCGAAGCAACCCTTGCGCTGATCGAGCGTGAGGCGCTCGAGCTGATCGTTCCGGAGGGCGGCGCTTGAGCCGGAACGCCGAGGCCGCTACCCACCCACGGCTGAGGGCGCGCGAGCGGGGCCTCGGCGCGGAGGGTCGAGCGTGATCGGAGGCCGGTTCGGGCGCAGGCGGCGCACAGAAGAAGGGCGCGGGGCTCCGATCGACGCCAGCTGGCTGGAGCGCGCCGCGGCGGCGCTCGCCGCAGGCGACGTGCGACGGCTCGAGCTGGAAGGTGTGCCCGCCTCGTTCGCGCTGCTCGGCCTCGCGAGCGCGGAAGGCGAGCGGCGCACGCTGATCGCAGTGAGCCCGCGCTCGGGCGGCGACGCACTGCTGGCCGCCCTCGCGGCCGAGCTGCGGCCGGAGGCGGCCGGGGCCGAGGTGATCGCGGCGGCGCCGCGCTTCGACGCTGCGAGCCGGCGGCGCCTCGGCGCGCTGCGCGGTGCGGTGCGAACGCTCGAGCTGGGCGGCGCCGACGCGGTGCTGCCGGAGCTCCCGACCCCGCTCGTGCCGGAAGAGTCGCTCGCCGCGCCGCTCGCGGCCGCGGCCGAGCGCAGCCTGTTCGAGCGGGCGATGGCCGGCCTGCGCGGACTGGCCGCGAAGCACGCGGGCGCCACGCGCGCCGCGCGCGGCGGGCTCGAGCTCGTGATCCTGGCGCGGCCGGTAGCCTGGCTGCGCGCCGAGTCGGCGCGCGTCTCGCTCGAGATTCTCGCCCCCGATCGCGCGCTGATCGGCCTCGACGAGGCCGGCCTGGTCGAGGCGCTCGACCGGCTCGAAGGCGGGATTCGCCGCCGGCTTGCGGATCGGCACGTCCGCGATGGCGAGGAAGGGCTGCGGGGTCGCCTGGCGGCGCGCCTGGTCGAGGCCGCAGGGCTCCGCTTCGCACTGCGCTGGCCCTTCGCCGGCCCGGCGCAGGGTGTGGACGTGGCCGGCGTCGACGCAGAGGGCTCGCTCGCGCTCTGCTTCGTGCGCGAGCGCATCGACCTGCCCGAGCTCGGCACAGTGCTCGACGCAGCGCTCGCCGCCGAGCCGCTGCTGCCGCTCGCGGTGCGCGAGGCCGCGGGCCCGGTACAGATCGCAGAGCGCCCGCGGCTGGTGTTGGCTGCGCGTTCGCTGGATGCCGCGGCCGAGGCGGTGATCGCTCGGCTGGGCCTGGCCACGCTGCAGCTGCGCATCGCCGGCGACACGCTTGCGCCGCCGGGACGATCGGAGCGGGCGCGGCCCGAGGCGCGACGCGAGCCCCGCGTCGAGGCGAGCGCGGCGGCGCCCGAGCCGGCCGCGCAGCAGAGGCCCGAGGACGAGGCGCCGCGCTTCGAGCGCGATCCGGCTGCGAGGGGGCGCCGGCGCCGGCGGCGCGGGCGTGGCAGCCGCGGCGGTCGCGAAGACGAGCCGCGCTCCGGCGCGGAGGAGCGGCCCGGGGCGTCAGCCGGTCCGAGCGACGTGGGCGAGGCCGAGCCCTTCGATGCATTCACGCTGGGCGCGGAGGACGACGAGCCGCTGCCGGCGGCGACGCTGACTGACGTGATCGCGCCGGGCGCAGCCGCTGGCCGCGGCGGCGATGCGCTCGAGTTCTCGATGTTCGAGCTGGGCGACGAGCCGGCGGCGGGCGATGCCTCGGACGCACTGCCGCACCGCGCCCGCCGCAGGGGCCGCCGGCGCCGGCGCGGGCCCGGCGAGGGTGGCGAGAGCAGCGACGAGGAGGAGCCGCCCCGCACGGAGGCTCGCAGCGACGCGGCAGCGTCCGACGTCGAGGGCCTCGATGACGATCTCGAGGCCCAGCTGGAGCTGTCTCCGGACGCGCCCGACCCGGAGGAGGCGGCGGTTCCGGCCTACGAGGACGAGGAGGAGGGCGAGGCCGAGAGCGAGCTCGACCGGCTCCGCCTCGAGCGCGAGCGGCGCCGGCGCGAGCGCGGCAGCACGCTGGACGAGCTGGGCGGTGGCGCCGGGGGTGGCGAACGGGGCGTTCCCGGCGAGGAGACCAGTGCACCGCGCGGCCGTGCCGCGATCCTCGCGCACGCCGACCGCGACTCGATCGCCGCCGCCGTGCTGCTGGCGCGCGACATGCGCCAGCTCGAAGGCATCTGGGTCTATCCGCAGGCCGATCTGATGACCTTCTTCCGGGGTGTCGCGACCGACCTGCGGGAGAGCACGCCGATCTACGTGGTCGGCTTCGTGCCGCGACCCTCGCGCGACGTGCTGCAAGCGGCCGCGCTCTACCGCGGACGGCTCGTCTGGTTCGACCATCACGAGTGGCCGCCGGAAGATCTGCTCGCGATGCGCGAGGCGCTCGGTCCGGGGCTGGTGCGCGTGCAGGCCGGCGCGGGCAGCTGCCTGCCGATGGTGGTTCCGTTCTGCCAGCGGCGCAGCCGCTTCACCGACAAGCTCGTGGACCTGGCGGGCGGGCGCTTCACCGTGCACGACTATCAGCGCTGGGGTCGGCTCTGGTCGTGGCGTCTCGGCGAGCTGGCGAAGAAACGCGGCGAGCACCGCGCGGATCTGGAGCTGCTGATCGAGGGCCGGCCCTCGGACCTGGCGCGCGAAGCCGAGCGAGCGGCCGTTCCGCCGCTGCCCGAGGAGCTCGGCTGGGTTGCGAGCCGCGACTTCCGGCTCGTTCACTTCGGTGGCCTCGGCCTCGCCTGGGTCGAGACGCCGCCGGAGTTCGACCTCGGCCTCGCCATGCGTCTGGTGCGCGAGCGCTACGGCTTGCCGCTCTCGCTCGGGCGCAAGCTCGGCCAGGAGGCCATCGTGCTCGGCGCCGACGACTCCACCAGTCGCCGTGCCTTCGACCTCGGCGCGATGGTCCAGCACCTGGCCGATAAGTTCGCATGGGTCGACGCCCTGCCCGACGACGATCACGTGGCGCGGCTGCGCGTCCGAGAGCTGGAAGCGAAGCCCGAGCGCCTCGAGGAGCTGGTCGCCGAGATCGGGATGAGCCGCGCCCTGCTCGACGGGTAGGTTGCAGCGTGGCCCCGCCGTGCGCGGCTCACCTGGTCGAGGTGTTCTCGTCCGTGCAGGGCGAGGGCCCGGAAGTCGGCACGTCCACGCTGTTCGTACGCTTCGCCGAGTGCGATCTGCGCTGTAGCTGGTGCGATACGCCGCAGTCGTGGCTGCGCAGGGCGCGTTGCCGGCTCGAGCTCGAGCGTGGCTCGTGCCGCTTCGAAGTACGCGAGAACCCACTGCCGCTCGCGGATCTGATCGCCGCCGCCGAGCGCCTCGAGCTGGCGCGACATCGCTGGGTCAGCCTGACCGGCGGCGAGCCGCTGCTGCAGCCGGAGGCGCTGGTCGAGCTGGCCCGCGCCCTGCGCGGCCGCGGGCCGGGGCTCTGGCTCGAGACGCACGGGCTGCACGCGGCTGCGCTCGGTCCCGTACTCCCGCTGCTGGACTGCGTCTCGATGGATTGGAAGCTCGCCAGCGACGTGCGCCGCGAAAGCGATGCGAAGGGGGCGCCGGTGGCCCCCTTCCACGACGCACACGAAGCCTTCCTGGCGGTGGCGCGCGCCGCACCGCGCGTGGTGGTGAAGCTGGTGATCACGCCCGCCAGCGAGGACGCCGAGCTCGACGAGGCGCTCGAGCGGATCACCCGCACGCATCCCGACGCCTGCGTGCTGCTGCAGCCGGTGACGCCGTTCGGGCAGGTGAAGCAGCGGCCGAGCGCAGCGCGCCTGCTGGCGCTCGAGCGCCGCTTCTCGCGTCGGCTCGCGGACGTGCGCGTGATTCCGCAGCTGCACCCGGTGCTCGGGGCGCTCTAGTCGAAGGCGAGGATCTGGTCCGCGGCGCCGGCGAGGTCGAACGCGTGGAGGGTGTGCGCCGGCAGTGTGGCGGGGCGTTCGGGCCCGATCAACACGGCGGCGCGGCAGCCCGCGGCGAGTCCCGCCTCGGTGTCGCGTCGCGCGTTGCCGATCGCAAAGCTCAGCGCGAGGTCGGCGCCGAGCGCAGCGCGAGCCGCCCAGTACAAGCCCGGCGCCGGCTTGCGGCAGCCGCAACCCGCGTCGGGGGGGTGGGGACAGAAGAAGCTGCCGGCGATGCGGACGCCCTGGCGCGCGAGGTCTCGTTCGAGGCGCGCTTCGAAGGCGTGATAGTCGGACTCGGAGAAGAGGCCCCGCCCGATGCCGGCCTGATTGGTGACGATCGCGAGGCCGAAGCCCGCCGCCTCGAGCCGTGAGAGCGCGGGTACGACACCGGGCAGCAGACGGTAGTCATCGAGACGGTGTACGTAGCCGCCGTCGTGCACCAGCGTGCCGTCGCGGTCCAGGAACACGAAGCGCGTCACGCGCGCAAGCTATCACGCAATCTGCGCAGCTCGGGGCCGGCGGGCAGCGGGCGTGCGCCACCGAAGCGCTGCGCGAGATAGGCATCGGTGATCGCCGCGAAGGCCTGCGCCGCGGCGGGCGGTACATGCTCGGAGACGGCGCGAGCGAAGCCACGCGCAGTCTCGGCAGCGGCGCGCTCGTGCCCGCTGCGCGCGAGCAGGCGCAGTGCGCGCGCGTACACGACCGGGAGGCGCTGGCGCTTGCCCCGCAGCCTGCGGCGCAGATCGGCTGCGGCCAGCGCCGTCACGACCAGGACGGCGGCCAGTCCGAAGAGCGGCGCGTCCGGGAGCAACAGCGCCATGCCGTCGTCCTGCTCGGCGAGCGCGTCGGCCGCGGCCTTGCCATTGCGCCAGCGGTGCCACGCCAGCCAGACCGAACGCAGCGCGCGGGCCTGATGCCCGCGATCGAAGTCCACCACATTGCGGAACCACCAGAGCTCGAGCGCGCTGGCCAGCTCGCTCCAGCCAGCATCTGCGCGCAGCGCCTCGGCACCCGCGAGGCGCAGATCCGGAGGCGTCGGGTCGTAGCGCACCCAGCCGCTCTTGCGGTACGGCACCTCCACCCAGGAGTGCGCGTCGGACTGCGCCACTTCGAGGAAGCCGCCGAGCGCGTTGGCGTGTCCGCCCGCGAAGCCGTTCACGATGCGCGCCGGCAGGCCTGCGCTGCGCAGCAATACCACCATGCCGCTGGCGAAGTACTCGCAGTGCCCCTCGGTCCTTTCGAGCAAGAAGGCTTCGACCGGTGAGCGCGCGTCGCCGAAGGCTGGCGGCGAGTCGGTGTAGCGGCCGCGACTGCGCAGCCAGCTCTCGATGGCGCGCACGCGCGCCGCGTCGTTCGGCTGCAAAGCCGTGATCTCTCGCGCGAGCTGCTCGATGCGCGGATCGAGCGGCGGCAGCTGCAGGAAGCGGTCGTCGCCCTCCTGCGCCGTGGCGGGCTCTTCGGAGAGAACCGCATCGCTGGGCTCCCTCAGCTCCCCCACGACGTGATAGAGGACGCGCTTGCCGGCGGCCTGCGGTGCATGCAGGGAGCGGTTGGCGTCGCGCTCGAGCCGCCCAACCGCGCCGCGAAAGGCCGCCGGCAGGCCGGGCGTGAAGAGAACGCTCGAGGGGATCTCCTCGCGCGCGATCTGCTGCACGGCACGGCTGCCGCGCCGGCGCGGCCCGCCGAGGTCGACCCCGATCTCCGGGTCGCCGTGTACGGGCGTGTGCTGGGGGGGCGTGATCGACCAGCGGCGGCCGTCGAACTGGTCGAAGGCGAGGCCGCGCCAGTAGCGCTCGTCCGGCGCCACGACGGGTCCCTGGAGCGTGGTCACACGCATCACGCGCGTCGGGTCGAGGCGGATGCGACCGATGTCACCCAGCTCCACGCGCTCGGAGAAGCCCGAGGTCGCGGCCTGGAAGCCGAAGCCCCGGTCGAAGATCGCCCCGGAGCGGACGCGCGGCAGCAGCGGAAACAGGGCCAGCGAGAGCAGCACGCAGCACAGGCTGGCGAACAAGGTGGTGCGCAGCAGGCCGCGCGAGAGCGCACGCCTCGCGGCCTCGGGCTCGCCCGCTTCGAGCGCTTCGGCGCGCAGCGTGTGTACCACCAGGGTCCAGACCACGGCCACCGTGAAGGCGATCAGCAACGGAGGGAAGAACACACTGTCCGTGAGGTTCGCGGCGAGCGTGACCTGGAAGATGGCGAGCGCGACCAGCAGGAACTCGCTGCGGCGCGGCCTCGCGTCGAGCAGCTGCAGGCCCTGCGCCAGCAGAGCGAAATGCGCCAGCGCGACGAGCAGCGCGCCGCCGAGCAGATCGACGGCGACCGCGGCCGCAACGGAGCCGGCGAGCCCGAGGTTCAAGATCCAGCGGCTCTGTTGCCAAGCGGCCGGCCGCGTGGCGCTGCGGCCCGCCCAGAGCACCGCCGCGGTCGCGAGCAATAGCGCCCAGGGCGCCAGCTGGTTCGTGATCGCGAGCGTGCCGGAGGCGAGCCCCACCATCGCGAGCGCCGCCCGCGGGCGCGGCGAAGCCACGGCGACGCGGAACTCGAGGCGACTCATGCGCTCGCCTCGTACACGCTGCCGGCGTTCGCGCCCCCGTCGCGCTCGGCCTCGGCTGCGACCCCCGCGAGATAGGCGAGGAGCCGCCGGCGTTGGCTGGCGCCGTCACCCGGGGCGAAGGCTCGCTCGTCCGTGCGCAGTCCCACGCGCAGCCCGCTGCGCAGATTCACGGCGACGTCGGAGGCGGCGCGCCGCACCGCGGCCTCGAAGCCGGCGCCCGCCGGCACGCCCGCGGTGCGCAGGCGCACGACGTGCTCGCCGGTGCTCTCCTGCTCCTGCTCGCGCACGAGTAGCGCGCCGCGTCGCAGCGAGGCGCGCCAATGCACGCGCCGGTGGGCGTCACCCGGCGCATAGCCGCGCAGGCCGGCCGACTCCGGGCTCTGACCCGCAGGACCGGCGCGCGCTTCGCCGCGTCGCATCACACCCCGCTGCGGGCGGGCGGGGCGCACCGGATCGAGCGCGGGAAACACCAGCGCCTCGCGCGCTGCATCGATCCAGAGCGCCTTCGAGAACAACCCGAACGGGAAGCGGGTGGCGACGCGGAAGCCGACGAAGGCGAGCGGCCCGCGTGCGGCCGGTGCGAAGCGGTAGCTGCGCAGCTCCGCCGTACCGGGCTCGACGCGCAGCGCGAAGGCCCGGCCAGCCGGGCGCGTGATGCCCGCGACCCGGATCACGTCCTCTACCACCACGGCAAAGGAAGGCACGCGGCGCTGCCCGTTGCGCACCTCGATGCCGACGCTGGCCTCCTGCTCGGCCACCAGCTCCGCGGGCAGCAGGCGTCGCACCGTGAGACCACGCAGCGCCGACTCCGACAGCACGCCCGACAGCACCAGGAACGCGAGCAGCAGCGACAGCACCATGTACATCAGGTTGTTGCCGGTGTTGAGCGCAGCCAGGCCTACCCCGATCGTGAGCGCGAAGAACACCCAGCCCGCGCGGGTCGGCCGCAGCGTGCGAGGCGGACGTAGCCACCGGCGCACGCTGCGCGAGAGCGCGCTCTCGGCGCGGGGCCGGCGCCGCCGCCGTGCCGGGCCGCGCGCGTCTACAGCGGGACCGGGACGCGGTCCAGGATCTCGCGCAGCAGCCACTGCGCCTCCTCACCGCCGCGCTCGGCGCCGGCGCGCGGATCCACCCGGATGCGATGCGCGAGCACGTCCACGGCGAGGTCACGCACGTCCTCGGGGATGGCGTAGTCGCGCTCGTCGAGCAGTGCGTGCGCCTGTGCGGCACGGCGCAGCGCGAGCGCCGCGCGCGTCGAGACGCCCATGTGGATGGCCTCGTGCTCGCGGCTCTCGTTCACGATCGCGAGCAGGTAGGCGATCAGCGCATCATCGAACTTGATGCGACGCGCGCTGGCGCGCAGGCGCAGGATGTCGCCCGGTGTGAGCACGGCGCGCAGCTCGGGCAGCTGGTTCGCGCCCAGGTCGTCGCGCAGTACCGCGGCCTCGTCCTCGGGCGCGGGGTAGCCGATCGAGATGCGCATCTGGAAGCGATCGAGCTGAGATTCCGGCAGCGGGTTCGTGCCGTGGTGCTCGAGTGGGTTCTGGGTCGCGACCACGAAGAAGGGCTCGGGCAGGGGGTGGGTCTTGCCGTCCACCGTGACGGCGCCCTCCGCCATCGCCTCGAGCAACGCGGACTGCGTCTTCGAGCTGGCGCGATTGATCTCGTCCGCAAGCACCACGTGCGCGAAGAGCGGGCCGGGCTGGAACACCAGCGCAGCGGCGGGTCGGCCGAGCGCGGTCTCGGGCATTGCAGCACCGACCACGTCGCTCGGGAGCAGGTCGCTGGTGAACTGGATGCGACGAAAGGAGCCGTCCACGCTCCGTGCGAGCGCGGCGGCCAGCGTGGTCTTGCCCACGCCCGGCACGTCTTCCAGCAGCAGATGGCCCCCGCTGATCAGGGTCTCGACCGCGCGCTGCACGACGCCGGGCTTGCCGCGCAGGGCACGCTCCACGTTCGCGCGCAGCTTGGCCGCCAGGGCCGCGGCGGCCTTGGGGTCGAGGGCTTCCAGCATCGGCTCCGCCTGCGCGCTCACGCCCGACCTGCTCCTTGTCCCAGGCCGCTAGCTTCGGCAGGCGCGCGGCGCGACTGGAGGGGCGATCGGGTGAGCGGAGCGCTTCACGCACGCATCGAGGTGCACGCCGAGCGCCCGGAGCAGCTCGAGCGCGCGGCGGCCGAGGCCTTCGAAGCGGGAGCGCTCGGCCTCGAAGAGCGGGATGGGCCGCCTGCGGCGCTGTGCGTGTACGTGCTCGCGGATGCGGCCGCTGCGGTGTGCGCGGCGCTCGGGGCGCTGCCCGGCATTCGGCTGGGAGAGGTCGAAGCGTTGCCCGAGCGTGCCTGGTCCGAGGCGTGGAAGGAAGGGCTCGAGCCCATCGTGATCTCGGAGCGGCTGCTCGTGCGTCCTTCGTTTCGCGCGGCGCCCGCCGGCTTTCGGGGTGCGGAGCTGGTGATCGAGCCGGGCCAGGCCTTCGGCACCGGGGGGCACGCCTCGACGCGGCTCGCGCTCGAGGCGATCGACGCACTGCCGCCGGCGCTGCTCGCCGGCGCACGCGTGCTCGACGTGGGCTGCGGCTCCGGGGTGCTCGCGCTCGCGGCGCTGGCGCTCGGCGCCGAGCGCGCGCTCGCCTGCGACATCGATCCGCTGGCGACGGCGGCGACGCGCCGAGCGGCGCGCGAGAACGGCTTCCCGCGCCGGCTCGTCGCCTTCACGGGCTCGCTGGCCGCACTCGGCGCACGCGCAGACGGCGTCTTCGAGCTGGTCGTTGCGAACCTGCTGCGGCGCGAGCTCGAGCCGCTGCTCGCGGCGATCGCGCGGCTGCGAGCACCGGGAGGGGCGGTGCTGCTCTCCGGCCTGCTGGCGAGCGACCTCCCGCCCCTGGAAGCGTGCCTCGTAGGGCTCGGGCTGCGAACGCTCGCGTCGCGCGAAGCGGCCGAGCCGAGCGGCGACGCCTGGCTCTCGCTGCTGGTGGGAGACCCTCGAGCCCTTTCTCAGGGATTGGTCTCGAAGCGCTAGACGTTGCGACCGATCGTGCTCCTCCAGTGCTCGAGGAGCTCGGCCAGGACCTGCGCGAGGCTGCGCCGAGGCGCCCAGCCGGTTCGGGCCGCCAGCTTCGCGGCGGAGCCGACACTCGCGTCGGGCGGGCGCAGCCGGGCCGGGTCGGCGGCGATCTCGGGTCGTACGTGGGTCTCAGCGAGCAGCGCGTCGAGCAGTGCCCGGATCGTGATGCCGCGGCCGCTCGCCACGTTGTAGACGCCGGCCGGGACCGAGGGCGCGAGCAGCGCGAGATAGGCGTCCACCACGTCATCGACGTGCAGGAAGTCGCGCAGCGAATCGAGCGCACCCACGGCGATGCGGGCCTCGCGCCGCCCGGCTTCGATCTCCGCGATCTGGCGCGCGAAGCTCGACTCGACGAAGTGATCGGGCCGGCCCGCGCCGCTGTGGTTCCAGGGTCGCGCACGCACCAGCTCGAGCCCGCGCGCTGCGTAGGCGGCGCCGAGCAGGTCGGCGGCGGCCTTGCTGCGCGCATAGACGGTGGCGGGACGGAGCGCGGCGGCCTCGTCGAAGGGCGCGGCGCCGGGCGCCGCCGGGCCGTACACGGTGGAGGACGACACCAGCAGCACGCGTGCCCGCGGCGCGCCCCTGCGCACGGCTTCGAGCACGTTGCGTGTGCCCAGGTAGTTGACGCGAAAGGCCTGCGCGGGGTCGGCGTCGGCCGCCGGCACGAAGCTGATGGCCGCGAGGTGCACGACGGCGTCGGGGCGCGCTTCCGCGAGAGCGGCGCGCACGTGGCTCGCCTGCGTGATGTCGAGATCGGCGCGGTCGGTTGCCAGTACGCTGGCGCCGCGCCCACGCAGGCGGGCCACGAGCCGGCTGCCGACGAAGCCGTCAGCACCTGTGACGAAGACGCGCACGCGGGCTCAGCCCTCGGGCAGGTCCGTGCTCGGCCGCAGCTTCCAGGCCGGCTCGCGTTTCTGCATGAAGGACTCGATGCCTTCGCGCGCGTCGACCTGGCGAGTCGTCCAGGCGAACAGCGGCGCTTCGCGCCGCATCATCTCGCGCGCCGTCAGCCCGAGCCCCTCCCAGAGCAGGCGCTTGCTGAGCGCAACGGACGCGGGGGCCGCGAGCCGGAACTCGCGCGCCTCCGCGAGCGCGGCCGGCAGCACCTCGGCCTGGGGCAGCGCCCGCGAGGCCAGGCCCAGCTCCGCCGCCTCGCGGCCCGTGATCATGCGCCCGCTGAGCAGCAGGTCGGCGGCGCGCGAGAGCCCGATGACGCGCGGCACGATCGCATGCGAGCCGAGCTCGGCGAGCATGCCGCGGCGCACGAAGGCGAACTGGATCTTGGCGTCCTCGGCCACGATGCGCAGATCGCAGGTCATCGGGAAGGTGATGCCGACGCCGATCGCGTGGCCGTTGATGGCGGCGATCACGGGCTTCGTCATCTGGAAGGGCCAGAAGGCGTTCTCGAAGCCGCCGCGTCTCGGTCCCGCGTCGCGCGGCTCGTCGCTCCCGCCGGGGCCTCCTCCGGCCAGGTCTGCGCCCGCGCAGAAGGCGCGGCCCGCTCCCGTGATCACCACCGCCCGCACCGCGTCGTCCGCTTCGCAGGCGCGCAGCGCCCGCTCCACCTCGTACGCCATCCGCCCGTTCCAGGCGTTCAGGACCTCGGGGCGGGAAAGGGTGAGGGTCGCGACACCCTGCGCGTCGGTCTCGAGGCGGATCGTCTGGTCGGCTGCGCTCATGCTGCACCTCCGGTCCGATGGTGCCGGGCGGGGGCGCGCTTGACGAGAGTGCCCCCCACGGTTGAAATGCGGCGTCATGATCCTCGGCATCGCGGGCCTCTACGCCTCGGGCAAGGGCGAGGCCGTCACCTTCCTGCGGGAGCGCAGCTTCGCAGCCTTCTCGCTCTCGGACGTGATCCGCGAGGAGCTGGCGCGGCGCGGCGAGCGCGAGAGCCGCGAGCGCATGCTCGAGCTGGGCAACGCACTGCGCGCCGCCGAGGGGCCGGGCGCGCTCGCCGAGCGGCTGCTCCCGAAGCTCCAGCGCGACCGCAACACGGTGATCGACTCGATCCGGCACCCGGGCGAGGTCGAGCTGCTGCGCGCTGCGACCCAGCAGTTCCGGTTGATCTGGATCGACGCCGCCGAAGCGCTGCGGCTCGAGCGCATCCGCGGGCGGGGCCGGAGCGGCGACCCCACCGGCCTGGCCGAGCTGCGCCGGCTCGAAGGCCGCGAGCTCGGCAGCGATGACCCCGCCGCGCAGCAGCTCCTGGCGGTGCGCGCGCTCGCGGACGACGTGATCGGGAACGACGGCGCGCTTCGCGAGCTGCACGAGCAGCTGCATCACCTGCTGCGCAGCAATCTCGCCTTCGAGCGGCCCGACTGGGACGATTACTTCATGAGCATCGCGCGCGTGGTGGCGGCGCGCAGCAACTGCGTGAAGCGCAAGGTGGCCGCGGTCATCACCGTGGACCGGCGCATCATCGCCACCGGCTACAACGGGACGCCGCGTGGCGTCACCAACTGCAACGAAGGAGGCTGCCCGCGTTGCAACAGCTTCGCGCCGGGCGGCAGCGATCTCGGCGAGTGCCTGTGCTCACATGCCGAGGAGAACGCCATCACGCAGAGCGCGTACCACGGAGTCTCCGTGCGTGGCGGCATGCTCTACTCGACCTTCTGTCCCTGCTTGATGTGCACGAAGATGATCATCAACGCGGGCATCGCCGAGGTGGTCTACAGCGCGGAGTATCCGCTCGGCGACGTGTCGTTGCGGCTGCTGCGCGAAGCGGGCGTGAAGGTGCGGCAGCTGGCGCCGCCGGCGTCGGTTGACCCCCACCCGGGGCTCCGATAGAAACGCCGCTTCGCCGCCGGGGGGTTGGTTTGCGTCTGTCGTTCGTGTGGCTCGGCTTGATTCTGGCGCTCGCCCTTCCGTCCGGCGCCGTCCGGGCCGAGGAGCGCCGAACCGTCGCGATCCTGCCGGTGGTGGTGCACGCCGTCGCCGATCAGGCCTACCTGCGCGAGGGCCTCGCGGACATGCTGGCCTCGCGTCTCGGCCAGCGGCCGGGCATCGGCGTGATCCGCGTGAACGACGCTGCGGCGGCCACACTCGACCCGGAGGCGGCGCGCGCTGCGGCCCGCGCCGTGGGGGCGCAGTGGGTGCTGTTCGGCTCGGTCACCCGCTTCGGGGAAGGCGCGAGCCTCGACGTGCAGTGCCTCGCGGTGGCGGCCGCGGACGACCCAGGGCCGCGTTCGATCTTCGTGCAGTCGGCGCAGATCGCCGAGCTGATCCCGCGTCTCGACAGCCTGGCGGAGCGCGTGGCCCTTCACGTGCTCGGGCGGGAGGCAGCCCTGGTGACGGGTGCCGCGGGCGCCGCCAGTGCCAGCGAGATCGACGAGCTGCGCAGGCGGGTGGAGCTGCTCGAGCGCCGCGCGGGCGGGGCCGTGGCTGCACCGCCGCCGAGTCAGGCCGCCAAGCCCTAGCAGCCGCGAAGGAGGCGTTCGCTACTGTCGGCGCCCTCCGGCGCCCGGGCTTTCGCGAGGCGGCGTAGCTCAGTCGGTTAGAGCGAGGGTTTCATAAGCCCTAGGTCGCTGGTTCGAGTCCAGCCGCCGCCACCCCATCTCCCCATTGGCACATTCCCCCTCGAGAGAGACGTCGGCGTGATCCCTTTCATCGACCTGAGACCGCAGAACGAGCCGCTGCGCTCCGAGCTCGAGGCCGCGCTCGGACGGGTGCTCGATTCGGGCGCCTACACACTCGGGCCCGAGGTGGCCGCCTTCGAGCAGGAGTTCGCGGACTGGTGCGGTGTGCCGCACGCGGTGGCCATGAACTCCGGCACGGCGGCGCTCCACCTGGCACTGCTCGCAGCCGGCATCGGGCCGGGCGACGATGTCGTCACCACGCCCTTCAGCTTCATCGCCACCGCCTGCGCGATCCGCTACGCGGGCGCGAACCCGGTGTTCGCGGACATCGACTTCGCGACCCGGAACCTCGATCCCGAGGCCGCTGCGAAGGCGCTCACACCCCGCACGCGCGCGATCCTGCCGGTACATCTGTACGGCCAGACGGCGGACATGGACCCGCTGCGGGCGCTGGCGCAGCAGCACGGCCTGGCGGTGATCGAGGATGCTGCTCAGGCCCACGGCGCGAGCTATCGCGGCGCACCGGCGGGCGGCCTCGGGGTGCTCGGCTGCTTCAGCTTCTACCCGACCAAGAACCTGGGCGCGCTGGGGGAGGGCGGTCTCGTCACGACGCGCGACGCCGCACTGGCGGACGCGCTGCGCTCGCTGCGCGATTGGGGAGCGCGCGAGAAGTACCAGCACGAGATCGTCGCCCACAACGCGCGCATGGATGCATTTCAGGGCGCGGCGCTGCGGGTCAAGCTGCGGCGGCTCACGGCGTGGAACGAGGAGCGGCGCGCGATCGCAGCGCGATACGAAGAGCTGCTGCCGGGCATCGGGCTCGAGCCGCCTCTCGAGGCCCCGGGCTGCAAGCACGTCTGGCACGTCTACACCGTGTGCGTTCCCGAGCGCGAGCGTGTGGCCGCCGGGCTCCGCGAGCAGGGCATCGGCAGCGCCGTGGTCTACCCGCGTCCCCTGCATCTGCAGCCGGCCTTCGCAGACCTCGGACTCGGCGCGGGCAGCTTCCCGAACGCCGAGCGCGCCGCGCGCGAGCTGCTCGGCCTACCGATGTACCCGGGCCTCCCCGCAGACGGCCCGGAGCGCGTGGTGGCCGCGCTCGGCAAGGCCCTACGCCTCTAGTCGAGGCACGGCACCGAGACGGTGCTTCTGCACCTTGCCGCTCCCGGTGCGGGGCAGCTCGGGTAGCGCGACGAAGCGCTGCGGCACCTTGAAGGCGGCGAGTCGCTCCCGGTGCGGGGCAGCTCGGGTAGCGCGACGAAGCGCTGCGGCACCTTGAAGGCGGCGAGTCGCTCGCGGCCGAAGCGAGTCAGCTCCCCAGCATCGAGCGTCGCGCCCGCGCACAGCACGAGGTACGCGCAGCCCACGTCTCCCCAGCGCGGGTCGGGCACGCCCACCACGGCGATTTCGCGCACGGCCGGGTGCAGCTCGTAGACCGCCTCCACCTGGCGCGGGTAGACGTTCTCGCCGCCCGAGATGAACAGCTCCTTCGAGCGGCCGTCGAGCGTGACGAAGCCCTCGCTGTCGAAGTGGCCGAGAGCCAACCAGCTCGCGACGTTGTCCGCCTCGGAGCCCATGCGGCGGGTGTGGCTAGCAGGCCGCCCGGACGCTCGCATCTCGGGACGCGAGGCGAGGCGCGGCCCGCAACGCGGCGTATCCTCGCCGAGTCAGGAGGGAAGGATGAATCTGCTCGGACAGCCGGCCTGCGTCGGGCGCCACTGTGGCAGCCACGAGTACGACATCACGCGCGAGGTGGTGGACTTCTACGCCGACGCGCTCGACGACCACCATCCGCTCTACGCGGAGCTGGCGCCGCCGCTGCTGCATCACTCCGAGTGCTACAAGCGGCTCGGCGAGTGGTACCTGGCGAATCTGTTCGGGAATCTGCACGCCCGCCAGGACTGGGAGCTGTTCGCGCCCATCCGCGTGGGCTCCCGCGTGCGCACGCGCTCGACCATCGTCGAGCGCTACCAGAAGCGCGGCCGCGACTACGTCGTGAACGAGACGGACCTGATGGACGCCCTGGACGGCCGACTGCTCGTGCGCGGGCGCACGCATCAGTCGTTCCTGCCGCCGAAGCCGAAGGGCGAGACCAGCGGCGGCTTCGTGGTCGATCAGGCCACGGCCAGGCAGAAGGAGCAGGAGCGCGAGGCGCGGGCGCCGTTCCCGACCGCGGGTGGGCCCGAGCTGGGCGCCGTCCACAAGCGGGTCGATCAGCGCCGCTGCTGGATGTTCTCGGGGCCCGGCGCCAACTACCACACGGACGCGGAGCAGGCGAAGAAGCTCGGCTTCCCGAACATCGTGGTGCAGGGGATGATGTCCACCTGCTTCGCCGCGCAGGTGATGCTCGATTCCTTCGGACGCGGCTTCCTCGAGGGCGGCCGCATGTCGCTGAAGCTCACCAACGTGCTGTGGGTGGACGAGGCGGTGACGGCGCGTGCGCGCGTGCGCGAGCGCTCTCCTGAGGGCACGCGTACGCGCGTGCACTGCGACGTCTGGGTGGACAAGGACGACGGCACACGGATCCTGCTGGGCGACGCGAGCGCGCTCGAGGACGTGCACGCGTGAAAGCACGCGAGCCGCTGCTCGCGTCGCTCGCCGCCGCGATGGCGAAGCTCGATTGCGCGGGCCGCACGCTGCTGGTGGCTGCGTCCGGCGGCATCGACTCGACCGTGCTCGTGCACGCGCTCCACGCGCTGGCCCCTCCGCTCCGCCTCTCGCTGCGCCTGGGCCACGTCCACCATGGCCTGCGCGGTGCGGAGGCGGACGGCGACGAGGCCTTCGTGCGTTCGCTCGGAGCCCAGCTGGGCCTGCCCGTACTCAGTCGAGCGGTTGCGCCGCGGCGGCTGCGCGAGGGCGGCAGCAGCCGGGCCCGGCCCACGCTGCAGGAGGCGGCGCGGCGTGTCCGCTACGCGGCGCTCGGGGAGATGGCCGCGGCCGCGGGCGCCGAGCGCATCGCCACGGCCCATACGCTCGACGATCAGGCCGAGACCGTGCTGCTGCGCCTGTTGCGCGGCAGCGGGCCCTCCGGCCTGGGCGGGATTCCCGAGTGCTCGCCAGACGGCCGCGTCGTACGCCCGCTGCTCACGGTCTCTCGTGCGGAGATCGAACGATTCGCGCTGGCACGGGGTCTCTGCTGGCGCGAGGACGCCTCGAATCGCGATCCGGCCTATGCGCGAGCGCGGCTGCGGCGCGACTGGCTCCACGGGCTCGGCGAGGCCTTCAATCCGCAATGGCTCAGGGCGATCGGCGATCTGGCCGAAGCACAGCGCAGGGAATCGGAGTGGATCGAGCGGCGCGTCACACAAGAAGCCAGCGCGCGCCTCGCGCGGGAGGGCGAGGTCTGGGTGCTGGCCTGCGGCGGCTGGGACGAGCTGCCCGTCGCGTTGGCGCGACGGCTGGCGCGGCGAATGCTGCACGCGGTGGGAGCCGGTCGAGACGTCTCGCGCCGGCACCTCGAACGCGTGCTGGCTTTCGTCGCGAGCGCTCGCACCGGCAAGACCCTGCAGCTGCCCGGGGGGCTCGTGCTCGAGCGAACGCGCTCCAGCGTGCGGATTCGGCCCGCACGCGAGGGGCAGACGCAGCACGGCTGCTAAGCTCGGCCGACCGCCACGGTTCTTCGGCCGTTCTCGCGCCCCGGCCGACCGTGAGGAGCGCATGAACCAGCAGTTCTACAAGAACATGGCCGTCTGGGTCGTCCTGCTCGTCTTGATGATCCTGCTCGTCACGGTCCTCAAGACGAACCAACAGACGCCGCAGGATCTCACCTACACGCAGCTGCTGGAGCAGCTGCGCTCGGGCAAGGTGAACGAGCTGGTGCTCGAAGAGGGATACGTGAGCGGGAAGCTCGAGGAGGGCGGCGCCGCCTTCACGGGCTACGTCCCCGAGCTGCTCTACGACGAGTTCGCCGGGGAGCTGCGGCGCCTCGAAGAGAGCGATCCCCAGCTCTCGATCAAGACCCAGCCGAAGCGCGAGAGCTCGGTCTGGCAGCAGATGTTGATCTGGTGGGTGCCGTTCCTGGTGCTGATCGGGCTGTGGGTGTTCTTCGTGCGTCAGATGCAGTCGGGTGGCGGCAAGGCCATGAGCTTCGGCAAGTCGCGCGCGCGGCTGCTCACCGAGAACCAGCAGCGCATGACCTTCGACGACGTGGCAGGCGTCGAGGAGTCGAAGTTCGAGCTGGAAGAGATCATCGCCTTCCTGCGCGAGCCCAAGAAGTTCACGCGGCTCGGCGGCCGCATCCCGAAAGGCGTGCTGCTGGTCGGGCCGCCCGGCACCGGCAAGACGCTGCTGGCCCGTGCCGTCGCCGGCGAGGCCAGCGTGCCCTTCTTCTCGATCTCCGGCTCCGACTTCGTCGAGATGTTCGTAGGCGTGGGCGCCTCGCGCGTGCGCGACCTGTTCATGCAGGGCAAGAAGCACGCGCCCTGCATCGTCTTCATCGACGAGATCGACGCGGTGGGTCGCCACCGCGGCGCCGGCCTCGGCGGCGGCCACGACGAGCGCGAGCAGACCCTGAACCAGCTGCTGGTCGAGATGGACGGCTTCGAGAGCAACGACGGCGTGATCCTGATCGCCGCCACCAACCGGCCGGACGTGCTCGACCCGGCGCTGCTGCGGCCGGGGCGCTTCGATCGGCGCGTCGTCGTGCCGCGGCCCGACCTGCGCGGCCGCCTCGCGATCCTGCGCGTGCACACGCGGCGCGTACCGCTCGCGGACGACGTGGAGCTCGAGCTGCTGGCCCGCGGCACCCCCGGCTTCGTGGGCGCCGACCTGCAGAACCTCGTGAACGAGGCGGCGCTGCTGGCCGCGCGTCGGGACGGCCAGCGCGTGGCGATGGTCGACTTCGAGATGGCCAAGGACAAGGTGCTGCTCGGCGCCGAGCGCCGCAGCCTGATCATGAGCGACGAGGACAAGCGCGTGACCGCCTACCACGAGGGTGGCCACGCCCTGGTGGCGGTGCTCACGGCCGGCTCGGATCCGGTGCACAAGGTGACGATCATCCCGCGCGGCATGTCGCTCGGCCTGACGCAGACCCTGCCGGAAGAGGACCGCTACAACCTCACGCAGAAGCAGATGCTGGCGATGATCAAGCACGCCATGGGCGGGCGCGCCGCGGAAGAGCTGGTGTTCGACCACCTTTCGACCGGCGCGTCGAACGACCTGCTCCAGGCCACGCGCATGGCCCGCGAGATGATCTGCCGCTTCGGCATGAGCGAGGCGATCGGCCCGGTCTCCTACGACGACGACTCCGGCGATGTCTTCCTCGGGCGCGACCTCGTGACGCGCAGGAACTACAGCGAGAAGACCGCCGAGCAGATCGACGCCGAAGTGAAGCGGCTGCTCTCGCAGCTGTACGCCGAGGCAAAGGCGGTCCTGGCCGAGAATCGCCCCACGCTGGATCGCATCGCCGAGGCCCTGCTCGAGCGCGAGACGCTGGAAACCTCGGACCTGAAGCGCCTGGTCGATGGCCAACCGCTCCCGCCGCTGCCGCCGCCTCCGGCGGTGCACGCTGGCGCGGCCGAGGCCCGGCCCGTGCGCGTCTCGGGCGAGGCGCCGTCGCGTTCGGGCGGGAAGCTGCCCGATCCGGAGCCGATTCCCGGCTAGCGCCGGGTGGCGCACAGCACCCGAAGCAATCGGTCGGGCGAACGGAGTCACGACAGATGGACGCTCCGCTCCGGGAACCGTCGCCGCCGCCGATCTTTCCGGTAGGACGTGTGACGATCGTGGGGGTGCTGAACCTGACGCCGGACTCCTTCTCGGATGGCGGCCGCCTGCTCGGCGCAGGCGGCGCGCCCGATCTCGCGGCCGCGCTCGCCGCCGCGCGCGCATTGGTGGCCGCCGGGGCGGATGTGCTCGACATCGGGGGCGAGTCCACGCGTCCCGGTGCGCAGGAGGTCCCCGCGGCCGTCGAGATCGCGCGCACGCGCCCGGTGATCGAGGCGCTCGCGAAGGAGCTGTCCGTCCCGCTCTCGATCGACACGCGCAAGGCGGCGGTTGCCGAGGCCGCCCTCGCGGCCGGCGCGCGCGTGGTGAACGACGTCTCGGGCCTGCGCCACGATCCGACCCTCGCGCGGCTGGCGGCCGAGGCCGGCGCGGCGCTGGTGCTGGGTCATCTGCGCGGTGAGCCGGCGACGATGCAGCACGAGATCTGCTTCGACGACGTGCTCTGCGAGGTGGCCGCCGAGCTCTCGGCTGCGGCGGACGCCGCGCGATCGTCCGGCTTTCGCGGGGAGCTGCTCGCGGATCCCGGCATCGGCTTCGGCAAGCGGCTGCCCCACAACCTGGCCCTGCTCGCGAACCTCGCGGAGCTGCGCGCGCGCGTCGGCCTCCCGCTGCTGGTCGGCGTCTCGCGCAAGGCCTTTCTCGGTGAGCTGACGGGCGACGGCGTCTCGGAGCGGGACCTCGCCAGCGCCATCGTCTGCGGCATCGCGGCCTTCGCCGGCGCGGACGCGCTGCGCGTCCACGACGCCGGGGGCGCGCGCCGAGCCGTCGCGCTCGGCGTCGCACTGCGGGCGGCGAAGAGGCCCGCCGCATGATCGAGTACGTCTTCGACCTGCTCCGGGCGCAGGCGGCGGAGCTCTGGAGCTTCCTCGCGGCGAATTTCGATCCCGCGCGCGATACGCTGGACGTGCTGCTGGTTGCGGTCGGCATCTATTGGCTGCTGCTCCTGATCAAGGGCACACGCGCGATCCAGATCCTGGTCGGGCTCGGGGCGCTGATCGGTCTGCGCGTGGCGGCGGACTTCTTCGAGCTGCTCACGCTCGCCTGGCTGCTCGACAACTTCCTGGGGCCGGCGGTCTTGATCGTGGTGATCCTGTTCCAGTCCGACATCCGGCGCGGCCTGGGCCGGCTCGGGCGCGGCTTCTTCCCGCGCCTGTCCGAGCGCCAGGAATCGCAGCTGGTCGAGGAGGTGGTACGCGCCGTACAGACGTTGGCCGCCCGCCGCATCGGAGCGTTGATCGTGCTCGAGCGCCGCACCGGCCTCGACGACCAGATCGAGGCGGGCACTCCGCTCGATGCCGCGGTGACCAAGGAGCTGCTCACCTCGATCTTCCTGCCCAGCTCGCCGCTCCACGACGGCGCGGTGCTGATCCAGCAGGGACGGCTCAGCTACGCGGGCACGATCCTGCCCCTCACGCTGCGGACCGACCTGCCCGAGGGCGTCGGCACGAGGCACCGCGCCGCGGTCGGCATCACCGAGGAGACGGATGCCGCGGTGGTCGTCGTGTCGGAGGAGACCGGAGCGATCTCGGTCGTGATGGGCGGCGAGATGCTGCGCGGCCTGGATGCGCCCAGGCTGCGCGTCGTGCTGCGCGATGCGCTGGCGCGGCCGGACGAGGAGATCCCCGAAGCCGAGGCTTCGGCGAGCCCGGCGCCGACCGCGGAGGCGGGGACGCGCTGAGCATGTTCTCCAACCTCCGCTACAAGGTCGTGGCCCTGCTCGCGGCACTCCTGCTCTGGGGTGTCTCACACACCACCTCGTCGATCGAGCGCGGTTTCGACATTCCGGTGCTGCCCGAGCACGTGCCCGACGAGCTGGTGGTGACCGATCGCAGCAGCGACGCCGTGAACGTACGTGTGCGCGGAACGCGCGCAGCGCTGCAGCGGCTCACGGTCGCGGAGCTCGAATACTCCGTGGATCTCACGGGCGCGCGGGCCGGCACGACCAAACACGAGGTGGATCTCAGCGGCCTGGACCTGCCGCGGGGCGCGCAGATCGTCTCGCGTTCACCCGCCAGCCTCGACTTCACGCTCGAGCGGCGTAGCACGCGTGCGGTGAAGGTGAGGGCGGACATCGATGGGGATCCCGCGCCCGGCTTCACGCTCGGCGAGGTGGTGATCGAGCCGGCCCGGCTGCGCATCTCGGGCGCGCGCAGCGAGGTGCTACGGCTGTCCGAGGTGTTGACCGAAACCATCGACGTGACGGGAGCGAGCGCGCCCCTCGAGAAGACGGTGCGGGTGATGCCGGGCGGCCTGCACGTGTGGCTCGACGGCGACGAGGGCGTGAGCGTGCGGATCGAGATCGCGGCCGAACCGGAGCCGCCGCCGGCTGCGAAGCCGAAACGCAAGGGGAAGACATGAGCGCCGCGAACCGGCCGCGGCTGTTCGGCACGGACGGTGTGCGGGGCACGGCCAACGTCTGGCCGATGACGGCCGAGGTTGCGCTCCAGCTCGGGCAGGCCGTCGCGCACATCTTCCGGGGCGGCCGCGGCAGCCATCGCATCCTGATCGGCAAGGACACCCGCCTGTCGGGCTACATGTTCGAGGACGCGCTCGCGGCCGGGATCTGTTCGATGGGCGTAGACGTGATCCAGGTCGGGCCGATGCCGACGCCGGCGATGGCCTTCTTGACCACGGACATGCGCTGCGACGCGGGTGTGATGATCTCCGCCAGCCACAACCCCTATTACGACAACGGCATCAAGTTCTTCGCGCATGACGGCTTCAAGCTGCCCGACGAGCTCGAGGCGCGCATCGAGACCCTCCTCGCCTCGGGCGAGCTCGAGCGCCTGCGTGCGGATTCGGACGAGATCGGGCGCGCTCGAAGAATCGACGACGCAGCAGGGCGTTACGTGGTCTTCCTCAAGAAGACGTTCCCGCTCCAGCTGACGCTGGACGGGCTTCGCATCGTGCTCGACTGCGCCAACGGCGCCGCCTACAAGGTGGGCCCGACCGTGCTGTCGGAGCTCGGCGCCGAGGTGTTCCCGATCGGCATCGAGCCGAACGGGCGCAACATCAACCGCGATTGCGGCACGCTCCACCCCGAGCGTCTCGCCGCCAAGGTGCAGGAGCTGCGCGCGGACATCGGGATCGCCGTGGATGGCGACGCCGACCGCGTCGTGGTCGTGTCGGAGCGCGGCGAGGTCGTGGACGGCGATGCAGTGCTCGCGCTCTGCGCGCGCGATCTCCACGGGCGCGGAGCGCTGCGCGGAGGCGGCGTGGTCGCGACCGTGATGAGCAACCTCGGCCTGGAGCGCGCGCTGGCCGAGCTCGGGCTCGACCTCGTGCGCACGCAGGTCGGAGATCGCTATGTCGTCGAGGAGATGCGCCGCTCCGGCTTCAACCTCGGTGGCGAACAGTCCGGCCACATCGTGTTCCTCGATCACAACACCACCGGCGACGGCCTGCTGACGGCGCTCCAGGTGCTGGCCATCCTGCGCCGCAAGGAGCGGCCGCTCTCCGAGCTGGTGCAGGGCGTGGAGCGTTTTCCGCAGGTGCTGCTCAACATCCCCGTGGCAGAGAAGCGGCCGATCGACGAGCTGCCGGAGATGCTGGAGCGCATCCGCCAGGTCGAGCAGGCGCTCGCCGGGCGCGGCCGCGTGCTGATCCGCTACTCGGGCACGGAGCGCAAGGCGCGCATCATGGTCGAAGGCGAGGACGAGGAACAGGTGCGCGCGTACGCAGAGGACCTCGCTGCGACCCTCAGCCGCGCGCTGGGCGAGGGGGCATAGCGTGCGCAGGCTGGTGCTCGGTCTCGATGCGCTCGCGCGCCTGCGCGACGTGACGGGCGGCCCCGCGCTGCCCGCGGCCGCGGCGCTCGCCGCGCTCGCGGGCGCCGACGCGGTACGCCTGGGCCTCGCCGAGGAGCTGCAGAGCGTCAGCGAGCGCGATCTGCGCGAGGTCGCGGCGACGGGGGCGGTGCTCGAGCTGCGCATGGCGCCGATCCCGAGCCTGGTGAAGGCGGCGCTCGAGGCGCGTCCCGCCCGGGTCGTGTTGGCATCGAGCACGAGCGGCGCGGCGCTGCCGCTCGACTTCCGCGCTTGGGGCACCGCGTTGGCACCGGCCATGCGTACGCTGGCCGAGGCAGGCCTGCCTACGCTCGCGCTGGTGGGCCCGGACCTGTCACACGTGAAGGCCGCCCACGCGGTCGGCGCGCGCGGCGTCGAGCTCTACACCGGCGGGCTGATCGACTTACCGCAGGCAGAGCGAGTGGAGGCGCTGGCACGGCTCGGCGACGCCGCCCGCCTCGCCGCGAAGCTCCGGCTCGAGGTGGGGCTCGGCGGCCGCCTCGACGAGCACAGCATCGCGGCGGTGATCGAGGCAGCGCCGATCGCCACCTCGATCACGGTCGGACGCGCCTTCGTCACCCGCGCGGCGCTCGTCGGCATCGACCGCGCTGCGCGCGATCTGCGCGAGCGGGCGCAGGCACGCGGCTAGCCGCCCCGAGCGAACGAGATGAGCGATGCGGCCGCCGGAGACGCCCCGCGCGACCTGGGCCTCGATGGCCTGCGCGGCCTCGCGATCCTGCTGGTGGTGCTGTATCACGCGAAGCTGCGTGGGGCCGGCTGGCTGTCTGCGGCGGCGGGCGCCGGCTGGCTGGGAGTGGACCTCTTCTTCGTGCTCTCCGGCTTCCTGATCACGCGCATCCTGCTGGAGCAACGCGCGTCGCCGTCGTACTACCGCGCGTTCTACGCGAGGCGCGCCCTGCGCATTCTTCCGCTCTACTGGCTGCTGCTCGCGGCCGTGCTGGTGCTGCCGGCGCTCGGCGTCTTCGGCGGGCTCGAACGCTTCTGGGCACCGAGCTCGGCGCACGCGGGGCTCTGGTATTGGGTGTTCCTGGGCAACCTGAAGGACGCGCTGGCGGGTGGCTTCCAGCACCAGCTGCTCGCGGTGACCTGGTCGCTCGCGATCGAGGAGCATTTCTACCTGGCCTGGCCCGTGCTGGTGCGGCACTTCGCGCCGCGCCTGCTCGAGCGCGCCTGCCTGGCCGCGATCGCCCTCGCTCTCTGCGCGCGCGGCGCCGCGCTGCTCGCGGACGTGCAGCCGCTCATGCTCTACATCGTGACGCCGTTCCGGCCCGATGGGCTGGCACTGGGCGCGTGGATCGCTCTCGCCGCTAGTCGACTCGGAGGCGTGTCCCCGCTCGCCGCTCGCGCCGGGCCCGTCTTCGGCTTGGGCGCGCTCGCGGCGCTCGCTCTCGTGTCGCTCCTGATCGCGCGTCCCGCTGCGCTCGGCGCCAGCCCGGGGCTCGCCATGTTCGCGCATCCCTTGATGCAGACGCTCGGCTACCCGCTCGTCGCACTCGGCTTCTCGGCTCTGCTCGTGGGCCTGCTCGCGGCGCCGGCCGAAGCACGAGTACGGCGGGCCTTCGAGGCGGCCCCCCTGCGGGCGCTCGGCCGCTACAGCTACGCGATCTACCTCCTGCACGTGCCGATCATCTTCCTCGCCGGCCCGTACCTGTTCGACCCGCTGGCGCACGGCTGGCCGCCCCTGGCCGCGCAGCTCGGCATCTGGGTACAGGTGCTCGCCGCCTGCGTGTTGGCCGGGGCGGTGTCCTGGCGCCTGCTCGAGGGACCGGCGCTCGGGCTGCGCCGGTACTTCCCGTTTCGGCCCGGCCCGGACGCGGCGGGGATTCCCCGCTAGGAATCTCGCCATGCTCCGAGACGCCTGGCCGCTAGTGACCGCCGCCGAGATGCGCGCGCTCGATCGGCACACGATGGAGACGCTCAGCGTGCCCGGAGCGCTGCTGATGGAGCTGGCCGGCGCCGCGGTCGCGCGCGAGCTCTTGCGCCTCTCCGCCCCGGGCGCCCGGGTCTGGATCTTCTGCGGCGCGGGCAGCAACGGCGGTGACGGGCTGGTCGTCGCGCGTCAGCTCCTGCTGCGAGGCGTGGCCGTCAGCGTGGTGCCGGTACTGGGCGGCGCGGACTGGCGCGGCGATGCGGCTGCCAATGCCGCGCGCGCACGCGCGGCCGGGGTGCCCTTCACGGCGGCGCCGCCGGCGTTCGAGCCGGGCGCGGTGATCGTGGATGCGATCTTCGGTACCGGGCTCTCGCGCGCCGCGGAGGGCGAGCCGGCGGCCGCGATCGAGCGCATCCGTTCCGCGCGGCCGGAATGCCGCGTGCTCTCCGTGGACCTGCCGTCGGGGCTCGATGCAGATCGGGGCCAGCCGCTCGGCGCCTCTGTCGTCGCGGACGTGACGGTGACGATCGGCCTCCCGAAGCTCGGCCTGGTGCTCGAGCCGGGGCGCACCCACGCCGGCCGAGTGGTGGTCGCGCGCGTCGGCATCGCCGATGCGGCGCCGGGCGTCGCCCCGTCCGCGGAGCTGTGGACTCGGGCCGGCGCCGCGCGGCGGCTGCCAGGCCGGCCGCGCGACGGCCACAAGGGGCGCTTCGGCCACGTGCTCGTGGTCGCGGGTTCGCAGGGCAAGACGGGTGCAGCTTCGCTCGCCGCGCTCGGGGCAGCGCGCGTGGGGGCAGGGCTGGTGACGATCGCATGCCCGGAAGGCGTGGAAGCCGTGCTCGCGCGGGCCGCGCTCGAGGTGATGACGGCAGCCGTGCCCGAGACGGCGCAGCATGCCTTCGGCCGGGCTGCCGAGAAGCCCGTGCTCGAGCTGGCCGCGGCCCGGGACGTGGTGGCGCTCGGCCCCGGTGTGGGCAGGAGCGATGACACGCGCGCCTTCGTACGCAGCGTGGCGGGTGGGCTCGCGCGCCCGTTGGTGCTCGATGCCGACGGCCTGGTCGCCTTCGTCGATGCGCTCGGCGAGCTGCGTGCGCGCCACGCCCCCACCGTGCTCACCCCGCATCCCGGCGAAGCGGCGCTGCTGCTCGGCAGCACGGCGGCCGAGGTGAACCGCGACCGGCTCGCGGCGGCCCGCCGCCTCGCAGCGGATTCGGGGGCGGTGGTCGTGCTCAAGGGCGCGGCCACGGTGGTGGCCGAGCCGGACGGCGCCGTGGTCGTGAATCCGACGGGCGGCCCGGCGCTCGCTGCGGGCGGCACGGGCGACGTGCTGACGGGCGTGATCGCGGGGCTGCTCGCGCAAGGGCTCGGGGCTTCCGCGGCCGCCGCGCTCGGCGCGTTCTTGCATGGCGACGCGGCAGATCGTCTCGCCGCCGAGCGGGGCGAGGCCGGCCTGCTGGCGAGCGAGGTGGCTGGCGCGCTACCCGATGCTCTCCGCGCGCTCGGGGTGAACAGCGGTGGTGCGATCGGCGCAGGCGACCTGCTGGGCTTCCCGGAGCCCGGCTGAGACGCGGGCGCTGGCCCGGGGGCTGGCCGCGGCGCTGGCAGCGGATGGACAGGTGGTGAGCTTGGTGGGCGCGCTCGGCGCGGGCAAGACGGAGTTCGCAAAGGGGCTGGCCGAAGGGCTGGGCCTCGATCCGGCGCTGCTTGCCAGCCCGACCTTCAGCATCGCGCACGAGATCGCGCTGCCGGCCGCGCCGGGCGGTCCGCGCCGGCTCGTTCACGCCGACTGCTTTCGGCTCCACGCAGTGCAGGAGCTCGAGCTCGCCGGGCTCAGCGACTGGCTCGCGCCCGGTGTCGTGCTGCTGGCGGAGTGGGGCGATCGCTTCGAGGCGGCGCTCGGAAACGAGCGCCTGGATCTGTCCCTGCGCGAGCTTCCGGACGGCTCCCGGGAGATCTCGGCACGCGCCCACGGCAGCACGGCGGAGGCCACGCTCGCGCGCTGGAGAGAGCGATGTCCCTGATCGTCAAGAAGTTCGGCGGTACGAGCGTGGGCGACGTCGAGCGCATCCGGAACGTCGCGCGCCGGGTCGTCGCCACGCACAGCCAGGGACACCAGGTCGCGGTGATCGTGTCGGCCATGGCCGGCGAGACGAACGCGCTCGTGGCGCTGGCCGAGGAGGCCGGCGGCGAGGCGCCGGCCCCGCGCGAGTACGACGCGCTGATCTCCATCGGTGAATCCAAGACGATCGCGCTGCTGGCCATGGCGATCCAGCGCCTGGGCGTCCCGGCGCGCAGCTTCACCGGGGCGCAGATGGGCATGCTCACCGATACGGCGCACACCCGCGCACGCATCCAGAGCATCGCGACCGAGCGGATCCGGCCGGTGCTGGACGGGGGCGGCATCGCGGTGCTGGCCGGCTTCCAGGGCGTCGACGAAGACGGCAATGTCACCACGCTCGGGCGCGGCGGCTCCGACACCTCGGCGGTCGCCGTGGCGGCCGCGCTCGGGGCCGACGTGTGCGAGATCTACACGGATGTCGACGGCGTCTTCACCGCCGATCCGAACCTGGTGCCTGCCGCGCGCAAGCTCGCGCGCGTCTCCTTCGAGGAGATGCTCGAGATGGCGAGCCTCGGCGCCAAAGTGCTGCAGATCCGCTCGGTCAAGTTCGCGATGCACTACGGCATGCCGCTCCACGTGCGCTCGTCCTTCCACGAAGGCGAGGGCACCTGGGTGGTGAAGGAGGAGGACGTGATGGAGCGCCTCGTGGTCTCCGGGGTGACCTACAACCGCAGCGAGACGAAGATCCGCGTGTCGGGGGTCAAAGACGTGCCGGGCGTGGCGGCGAAGCTGTTCGGGCGCCTCTCGGACGCGGGCATCGTGGTGGACATGATCGTCCAAAACGTGTCGCACGACGGAACCACGGACATGACCTTCACGGTGCCGCGCGGGGACGGGCGCCGCTCGCTCGCCATCAGCGAGGAGGTGGCGCCGCAGCTCGGCAGCTCGCGCGTGGAGGCCGACCCGGCCATCGCGAAGATCTCGATCGTGGGCCTCGGCATGAAGGACCACGCCGGCGTCGCCGCGAAGATGTTCGCCGTGCTGGCGGCCGAGGGCATCAACATCCAGATGATCACGACCAGCGAGATCAAGATCTCGGTGGTGATCGAGGAGAAGTACGCGGAGCTGGCGGTGCGCGCCCTGCACACGGCCTTCGTGGAAGACGGCGCGGAGAAGCCGCAGTCAGAGGCCTGATCGGAGCGAGCCCCGGGGTCCCTTGGAGTGCGAGGTGCAAGACGGTCGAGCGGCCTGGCTGATGCTCGGCTGCGCTCTTTGCCTACTGGTGTCCGCTCTGCTGGGGGCAGGGCAGCGTCCGCGGCCGGCCGCGTCCGTGCCGCCGTCCCGCGGCGCGGCACGCCTGCTCTGGCGTGCGGCTCTGGACGTGAACCAGGAAGCAGAACGCTCGTTCGAGGCGCTGCCGGGGATAGGCCCCATGCGCGCTCGGGCGATCGTCCTCGGGCGACCGTTCTGCAGCGTTTCCGACCTCGACCGGGTCGCGGGCATCGGACCCGAGACGCTGCGCCGGCTGCGCGGTCGGGTCACGATGGGGGAGCCCCCCGCCGCCTGCGGGGAGCGTGGGGATTGAAGTCAGGTGGGAGGTGTGGCTACGGTGCTTCGCAACTCGAGCGCCCACCGGCGCAGCCCAACAAGGAGTATCCCGATGTTTCGATCCTCGATTCAGCGCCGCTTGGTCGCGCTGGTGCTCTGCGCATTGTTCGCGGCCGTGGTCGGCTGTGCGAGCGGGCCCAAGCCCGGCGTCTGCGCCGCCATCGGTGGCGTGCTCGGTGGTGGCGGCGGCGTCGCGATCGGGGCAGGGACGCCTGACCACGACAGCGACGAGCAGGCCATCTACGGTGGGGCCGGCGCGATTCTCGGGGCGAGCACGGGCTACCTGATCTGCCGCGCGATGCAAAAGGAGGAGGCGCCGCCGCCGCCGCCCCCGGCTCCCGCGCCGCGCGCCGCGCCGGCTCCGGCCCCGGTCGAAGAGAAGATCGTGCTCCGCGGCGTCAACTTCGACTTCGACAAGGCGGACATCCGCCCGGATGCGGCCGTCATCCTCGACGAGGCGGCGAGCATCCTGAACTCGAGCCCGGGGCGCAGCGTGAGCGTGGGCGGTCACACCGACTCGGTCGGCGCTGACGCCTACAACCAGAGCCTGTCCGAGCGCCGCGCCGCTTCGGTGAAGGACTACCTCGCGGGCAAGGGCGTCGATCCGGCGCGCCTTTCGACGGCCGGCTTCGGGGAGTCGAATCCGATCGCGTCGAACGACACGGCAGACGGTCGCTCACTGAACCGCCGCGTCGAGCTGAACCTCGACTGAGCAGCCGTCCTCGCTGCGCGAGCGCCTGCGCGCTCGCGCAGCAGAGCGGCTGTGGAGCCGGGAGCCGCTCGAGTCCTTCGGGCTCGAGCGGCTCCGTTCTTTCGTGCAGCTCGGCATTCTGGTGGCCGAGGGCTTCGCGCGCGACCAGCTGCTGCTGCGCGCGAACCAGCTCACCTACCTGACGCTGCTCTCGCTGATCCCCGCGCTCGCCCTGGCAGTCGCCGTCATCGACCTGATCGGCGGGGGCGAGCAGGTCGTCCGCCAGCTGCTGGGGCTGGCCTCCGCGATGCCGCCGGACGTGCGTGAGTTCATTCTCGCGCGTGTCACGGACTTCCAGTTCGGCGCGCTGGGCCCACTCGGCGGTGGGATCCTGCTCGGCACCACGGTGCTGGCGCTCGGCAACGTCGAGCGCGCCCTGAATGCGGTGTGGGGTGTTGGCGAGACCCGGCCCTGGGTGCGCCGCATCCCGGACTACCTGGCGGTGCTGGTCGTGGCGCCGCTGGTGCTCGGGGTGGCGATCTCGTTGCGGGCCACGCTCGAGAGCCAGGGCTTCGTGCGCTGGGCCCTGCAGCACTCGTTGTTCGATGCGGCCTATCACACGGGATTGCGTCAGCTGCCCACGCTGCTGTTCGTGCTCGGCTTCTCGTTCCTCTACTGGTTCATGCCCAACACACGGGTGCGTCCTCTCGCGGCGCTGCTCGGCGGGCTCGCCGCGGGGCTGCTGTTCAGCCTCGCGCAGCTGGCCTACGTGGGCCTCGCGATCGGCGCCACGCGTGCCGGCGCGGTGTTCGGGGCGCTGGCGAACCCGGTGCTGTTCCTGATCTGGGTCTACTTCTCCTGGGCCATCGTGCTGTTCGGAGCCGAGGTTTCCTACGCCTATCAGACGCTGCCCCTGTATCGCCGCGAAGTGCGCGGGGAGCCGGCGAGCCCCGCAGCACGCGAGGCCCTGGGCCTCGCCATCGCAGTGCAATGCGCGCGCGCCTTCCGCGACGGAGCGCCCGCCTGGACACCCGCCGGGCTGTCCGAGCAGCTCGACGTGCCGCTCCGCACCGTACGCAGCGTCCTCGACCAGCTCCGGCAGGCCGGCCTCGTCGTGGCCTGCGGTGAAGGAAGCGACGCGGTGCAGCCCGCTCGCTCGCTGGAGCGGATCCGGGTGGTCGATCTGCTCTTCGCGCTGCGCGGCAAGCGTGAGCTGGCGCTGGCGGTGCCGGAAGTCGCGCGCGCCGTCGCCGCAGTGCTGGCCGACGTCGATCGTGCGGCAGCAGCCGCTGCCGAGGGACGGAACCTGCGCGATCTGGTCGAGGCGCTCGGGCCCGAGGTTGACCGCGTCCCCCCCGCTTCGTAGCCTCGCCCGTCGCGTCGATGCGCATCTACCTGGATCACAACGCAACCACGCCAGTCCGTGCCGAAGTCGTGGAGGCCATGGCGGCAGCGCTGCGCGAGCGCTTCGGGAACCCGTCCAGCACCCACGCCGAGGGCGCTGCCGCGCGCGCTGCCGTCGAGCGGGCGCGCGAGCAGGTGGCGGAGCTGCTCGGCGCCGACCCGCGCGCGGTGACGTTCAGCTCGGGGGCGACTGAAGCGAACAACGCGGCGCTGCGCGGCGTGCTCGCGTCCAGCGGGCGGCGTCACATCGTCACGACCACGGTCGAGCACCCGTCCGTCGAGGAGCCCCTGCGCGCGCTCGAGGCGGAAGGCCTCTCGGTGACAAGGGTGCCCGTGGACGCTGAGGGCCGGCTCGACCCCGAGGCGGTTGCGGCCGCGCTGCAGGACGGGACCGCACTGCTGAGCGTGATCCTCGCCAACAACGAGACCGGTGTGGTGCAGGACGGGGCGAAGCTCGCCGAGCTCGCCCACGCGCGTGGCGTGCCGCTCCATCTGGACGCCACGCAGGCCGTGGGGAAGCTCCCGCTCGACGTCGTCGCGCTCGGCGCGGACCTGTGCTCCGGAAGCGCACACAAGCTCAACGGACCGAAGGGCGCAGGCTTCCTGATCGACCGCTCGCGCCAGCTGCCCGCATTGATCCAGGGCGGCCCGCAGGAGCGCCGCCGCCGCGGGGGCACCGAGAACGTCGCGGGCATCATCGGCCTCGGCGTCGCCTGCGCGCTCGCGCGCAG
>Ga0247727_10003260_pt1 | contig 36126 bp, 37 predicted proteins | sample WisWelCaveWW1625_FD_202498 | JGI IMG/M metagenome (GOLD analysis project Ga0247727, IMG submission 202498) | Biofilm microbial communities from Wishing Well Cave, Virginia, United States - WW16-25 | ecosystem: Environmental > Aquatic > Deep subsurface > Groundwater > Cave microbial mat | place...
AGGATCTCGTGAACAAAGTCTTCGAAGTGTGCGACCGCAAGTGGCGCGGCGTCGGCTCCATTCCCAAGAGCGGTTATAAATTGCGCTATGAATTTCGCGAGCACGATGCGGAGCGGCTTTTTGAAGTTGAAGAAATCGATACGCAGGAATCATCGCTCTGTATCAGCGGCATGGTGTTGAAAGGAATTAAGAAGCCGCACGACTGTCCGGCCTTTGGCAAAGAATGCACGCCCGACCGTCCTCTCGGCGCGACGATGGTCTCCGCCGAAGGCGCGTGCGCGGCATATTATGCTTATGGCCGGCATCTGCAAGCGCAGAAAAAGCCAACAGAATTTGCCGTAGCAGCGTAGCGCAGACTTCCCCCGCCGCGGCGGGGCAACGAAGCAGGCATGATGCCCTAATCTCACTAACTTTTCAAAAAGGCAAAACGATTACCTGAATTTGCACGCAGGCATGTTCGCTCTACGGTTGGTGGAGCGCTTCTGACAAACTCCGCTAGGAGTGAAATGTTTATAGCAAATTAGATAATCAGAATTCATAAACTCCGTAGGAGTGAAATGTTTATAGCAAATTAGATAATCAGAATTCATAAACTCCGTAGGAGTGACATGGTGCATTTTCCCGGATATTAAGTTTTTATTGTCGAACAAAAGCACATTTCACTCCTACGGAGTTTCTCGAATTTCGGATGATGCGTTCTATAAACATCTCACTCCTAGCGGAGTTTAAAGCTTGCGTCTATCGTGCAAGAAATTTTTTGCATACGGCCAATGGATTAAGACGCACACGTTTGTAGAGATTATAAGGAGACTTATTATGCAAGGCCAAATGATTCAGCGTTCATCAAGATTGGGTGCTTTGAGTTTTATCTTAATTCTCTTTTTGTCTGCGCCTGTTTGGTCACAGCCCCGCGAGGTGATTGAAGTCAGCTATTACAAAATTAAAGGTGGCTCCAAGAGTGAGTGGCTCGGGCTTTACAAGAAAAATCATCTGCCGATTTTGCAAGACCACCAAAAGGCCGGTGTGATTCAAAGTATCGAGGTCAACGAAGTCGCCTTTCATCAATCCGATCCGGCTTGGGATTATCAAGTCGTCATGCGCATGAAAACCTGGGCGGCGATGGACGAGATGAGCAAGCGTGAGGACGAAGTGAAGAGGCGGCTTTATCCCAATAAGGAACCGTTCGACAAGGAAGAGAATCGCCGATGGGAATTGACCGAGCGCCACTGGGACGAAGTGATCCGGCCGGTTAAATTGGATTGAGGTTCAGTTCAACCGCGAATGCGCGCGAATTTGCGCTAATAAAATATTAGCGTTCATTAGCGTTGATTCGCGGTTTAAAAATGTTTGCCGAAAAAACACAGCATAGTAGCCCCGACCCCTTGTGGGTCGCTTTTACTAATGAAATTTTCGACTTCGACAGTCGCCCACAAGGGGCGAGGGCTACCAATAGATGGAAAGGATGCAGTTCAACCATGAATACCGCAACCGATTACAAAGCCGCTGAAAATGTCCGCGACAAGATTCTCCGCAAGTGTCGCGAGAGCATGGAGATGAAGGAAAAGTTCTTCAGCAAATATGCGGAGCAGATCGATGCAATGTGCAACGCGATGGCGGAGCGCTTTCAACAAGGGAAGAGGCTTTATGTGATGGGCAACGGCGGCAGCTTGTGCGACGCGCTGCACATCGCCGTCGAGTTCAACCACCCGATCATCGAGAAACGCAAAGCCTTCCCGGCGATTCCGTTGATGACGGACATCGCCACGATGACGGCGATCGGCAACGACCTCGATTTTACCCGTGTGTTTGTCAATCAACTCAAATTGCTCGGACAGCCCGGCGATATGGCGTTGGCCATCAGCACCAGCGGCAAGTCACCCAACCTCATCTATGCACTCGAAGCGGCGCGAGAGAAAAAGATGATGACCATCGCTTTCTCCGGCAAGGACGGCGGACGTTTCCCGGAGGTGGCGGATTATTGCTTCGTCGTGCCGTCATTCAGCATTCACCGCATTCAGGAAGTTCATGGCACGTTGCTGCACGTTTTGTGGGATTTGATTCACATCTCACTCGGCGAGGAGGATGTGATCTAATGGATGACATCCAAATAAATTGTCATTCTGGAAGAATCTTTTTTCATACAAGCAATGTGCTCGATACAAAAAAGATTCCTCCGGAATGACATGGTACCATAGTTGCGAATGGAAAACAGTTTTTAGATCAACTCGAAAATGGCAAACGAAAATTCCAACAATGGCGACTATCTCGACGCCCTGTTGAACTCATGCCCGATGCCGATTTCCGATCATAAGGAAATCGTGCTGGGCCACGGCAGCGGTGGAAAACTGACGCACCAGTTGATTCAAAAAATACTGCTGCCGCAATTTCAGAATGAATTTTTGGAGCCGCTGCACGATGGCGCGATTTTCTCGCTTAATGGCACACGTGTCGCTTTTAGCACGGATTCCTATGTCATCAATCCGATCTTTTTTCCCGGCGGTGATATCGGCAGGCTAGCGGTACACGGCACCGTGAATGATCTCGCCATGTGCGGAGCAAAGCCGCTTTACTTGTCCGCCGGATTCATTTTGGAAGAAGGCTTCGCGATGCAGGATTTGTGGCGTGTCGTGATTTCGATGCAGGATGCGGCCAGGCAGGCCGGCGTTGCGCTCGTCACCGGCGACACGAAGGTGGTTGATCGCGGCAAAGGCGATAAAATTTTTATCAACACCTCAGGCATAGGAATTATTGCGCCGGAGGTTCATATCCATCCGGGCCGCGCGCAGATTGGCGACAAGATCATTATCAACGGCGCGATAGCGGCGCATGGCATGGCGATCATGTCCGTGCGCGAGGGTTTGGAATTCGAGACGCAAATCGCCAGCGACACCGCGCCGCTGCATGAGTTGGTCGCGACGATGCTCGAAGCGAGCAAAGAGATTCACGTGTTGCGGGATCCAACGCGCGGCGGAGTGGCCAGCGCGCTCAACGAAATTGCGGAAAAAGCCAACACCGGCATCTTGATTCAGGAAGAAAAAATTCCCCTCAGTGAAGAGGTTAAAGCCGCCTGCGAAATTCTCGGTCTTGACCCGCTTTATGTCGCCAATGAAGGAAAGCTGCTTGCCTTTGTGCCGCCTAAAGACGGGCGAGCAGTTGCCGAGAATTTGCTAAAGCGGAGTATTGGATTGTTGGATTAATGGATCAATGCAACGCGTCAACACTCCAATACTCCGGTAATCCAACAATCCATTAATCCATCGATCCTGGGACTCATTCCAACTTTTTTCCTGCTCCAGCCGTCTATATTATAAAGCAGTCCGGTAAAATTTAGTATGCAGTTTTCATCTTAACCTCATTCAGCAGGAGTAAAAAAGATGTTCAACCGAAATAAACGCGCGTTGCTCCTCACGGCGATGCTCATCGGCGGATTCTTCGGTGGCCTCATTGTCGCTTCGCATATGGAAATGGCGCCGGCAAGTTTTGCGCAGGATAAAATCAAAACTTCCTCTTGACGAACAATCATGTCATTAAAGAAGCGGATAAAGTCACGGTCATGCTCGGGGAAAATAAAAAATATCCCGCCAAAATCATCGGCACTGATCCCTCGACTGATCTGGCCGTAATCAAAATCGACGCCGTGAATTTGCCGGCGGTGACGCTCGGCAATTCCGACGACGTCCGCATCGGGCAATGGGTGATTGCAGTCGGCAATCCGTTCGAGCTTTTGCACACCGTGACCGCCGGCATCGTCAGCGCCAAAGGCCGCTCCACCGTCGGTCTCAATCTGGCCTATCAGGATTTTATTCAAACCGACGCCTCGATCAACCCCGGCAACAGCGGCGGCGCGCTCGCCGATCTCGACGGCAATGTCATCGGCATCAACACTGCGATCAGCACGCCTTCCGGCGGCAGCGTTGGCATCGGCTTTGCGATTCCGATCAACATGGCGAAACAGGTGCTGGACGAATTGGTGTCGCAGGGCAAAGTGACGCGCGGTTATCTCGCGCTGACGCCGCAGGATATTGACGAGAGCATGGCGAAAGCATGGAAGTTGAAGAGCACCGAAGGCGCGCTCGTCGGCGAGGTGAATAAAAACGGTCCTGCCGACAAAGCCGGCATTCAGCGCGGCGATATTATCACGAATTTTAACGGCAGGAAAATTCTCAACAGCACACAACTGCGCCAAACCGTCGCGCAGGCCGATCCCGGCACCACCGCAAAGATTAGTCTGCTGCGTGATGGCCGAGAAATGCCGATTTCGGTGGTTTTAGGTGAGCGCCCCAAAGATCCCGGTGAGCGCGACGAGCCGGAAGAAGACGCGCCCGAAGAAACGTCCGGAGAAAAGCTCGGACTCGCCACGCAAACGCTCACACCGGAAATGGCGCAACAGTTGGGTTATCGCAACGATGATGGGGTAATCATTAGCAGCGTCACCTCCGGCAGCTCCGCCGAAGAAGCGGGCCTGCGGCGCGGCGATTTGATCAAAGAAGTCAACCGGACGGAAGTGAGCACGGCGCCGGAATTTAAACGGTTGATCTCGGGCCTGCAAAGCGGCGACAGCGCCGTTCTGCTCATCAATCGTCGCGGCCAGAACACGTTTTATACGGCGATTCAGGTTCCGTAAAATAAGGCTCACCGCGAGCCGCAACCAAAAGATACCACACGGATCAAAAACTCACGCTGATAATCCGTGTGTATCAATTTAACCAATTGATTAATTTTTTCACCCACTAAAAAAGAACCCCCACTGAAATGAAATGTTTTCGGTGAGAGTTCTTTTTCCGTGGGCGAGTTTTTTAAAATTGTTTTCTCCTCAAGCCAGACCGATTTTATGATCCGGCGCCCCCGCCTGCGGCTGAAGGCTCGGCAGTTTGCGCAATTCTTTTTCGAGCGCCTGCAAACGCAAGTTGAGCATTTTGTTGCGCTTTTCCGCTTCCTCAACACGCAGCTCCAAATTGCGCAGCTCCGCATAAAACTCGCGCTTCATGTTTTCCAGCCGCGCGTCGACGCTGGCTTCAAGCTCGTCGAGGCGTTGTTGCCAGTACGCCGCCTCGGCGCGCAGGCCGAGAATGGCCAACGGGGAGAGCACGGTTCTGGCCAGATGATAGAAAATTCGCATGGTGATCCTTTCCGTTAGTTTCACTTTACCCGCTCGTAAAGCTCGCTGATTTTTATTTGAAAGTCAACACTCGAGAATTTCAAAATATCATCCGTCGCGCGGTACTCCGTCACCATCCATTCCCCGTTTTCATTCAAAGCATACTGCTCGACATGGAGGCGATATTGAGCAATCAGAATGTATTCCTTTAAAGTCGGAATCGAGCGATAGAAATTGAATTTGTCGCCGCGGTCGTAGCCTTGCGTCGAAGTGGAAAGTATTTCGACGATGAGCAGAGGGTTGGTTATGGTATCATTGCGGTTCCGATACAATGCCGGATTGCCGCAAATCACCAGAAGATCGGGATAGGTAAAAAACTGCTCGGCCTCAATCCAGACCTTGATCTCGCTCATCAAGGCTTCACAATTTTTACCCGCAAAGGCCTGATTAAACTTTGTACAAAGATTTACGGCAATGCGGTTATGATTGATGGACGTGCCGGCCATCGCAAAGATTTCACCCCGATAATATTCGCTTTTGTAATCGGCGGCTTCTTCGCGCGCGAGATATTCGTCGGGCGTGTAATAATATTTTTCGGCTGGTTGAGCCATGATAAAAGTTTCTTTAGAAACTATTCGACTTCCGCCATGGGCAGAACGGAACGCGGATTCGGATAAATGCCGAGACTGCGCGGCTCGACGATCAAATCTAATGTTTCCATTACGACCGCGCCGATGAGCGCGTATTTTTTCCTGGGCTCGACGATGGCTTCAAAAACACCCTTCCGATCACACAACGTGACTTCGACACCCCACACGACATTGCGTTCATCCGTTTCTTCATTGGCATATTTTACGGTTTGCCGGCGAATGACTGGAAATCCCAATTCTGCCGCCACAGATTCCGGCAATACCAACAGCGTTGCGCCCGTGTCGACTTTTCCTTCCAATTCGACGGCGTCGCTATTTGTCAGAATGTTTCTGAGTTTAACTGTTGTATAGACGAGTCCCATCTTGCGGCCTCCGGCAAAAATTTCAATATTTGAATTTTACCCGCGCATAAAGCTCTTTTAAGGTAATTTGAAAATCAATGCTGGAAAATTTCAAGACATCCTCGGCAGCGCGATATTCTGCCGTCACCCGGATCCCGGCCTTGCTCGGGGAAAACTGTTCGACATGGATTCGGTATTGTTCGATCAGAACATATTCCTTTACCGTTGGCAGCATGCGATAGAAATTGAATTTGTCGCCGCGATCATAGTTTTTGGTTGATTTGGATAAAACTTCGATAATGAGCAAAGGGTTGGTGATCGTATCTTCACGATCCTGATAGAGCTGCGGCGCCCCGCAAACCACCACAACATCAGGATAGGCAAAAAGGTCGGCGGCTTCGGCCCGAACCCGCACATTTTCGGCGAAGGCTTCACAACCTTGAGTGCGAATGGCCTGATTCAATTTCGCACGTAAATCGATCGCGACGCGGTTGTGGTTCAGCGATTCTCCGGCCATGGCAAAGATTTCCCCCTGATAATATTCGCTTCTGAAATCAGCGGCTTCCTCGCGGGCTAAATACTCAGCGACGGTATAATAATGTTTTCCTGCCGGTTCGGTCATGTCAAACTCCTTTTCAACTGGGCAGCAATAATTGTCAAAAGCACTTGCTCATCCTAATCTAATGCTCTTGCCGGAGAGATGCAAGCTGAAATTTTACGGCTTGTAATGATGTCTCACTCACGGATGGAAAGCGTAGCGCAGTCATCCTGACTGCAGACAAGATGTCTGCGCTACAACTCTGAGGTGATACTACGGCTTGCGCCAGAGCTCGGGACGATTTTTTGTTTTCGCTTTCGGCCTGGCGTCAACCGGCGGCAAATCGGCGGGCGTTTTGATTTCGAATTCGTCCAAACCGACAAAAACCGTGTCGCTGACAGTGCGGGAAATGTAGAGCAAATCATAAATCGTGGTGTCGGCGACAACGAGCGTGTCCTGATACGTCACGGAAAGCACGTCGTAAGCCGTAATCGTGTCCGGCATGGCCGGCGGGGCCGCTGAGTAACCCAAACGGCTCGGAGCATATCCCCACATTTCAAACGTGGCGGTTTTCGCGTCGCGCTCAAAATAAAGTTTGATCGGCGATTCTTTGTAGTTGCGTTGCAGGCCGCGCAGCAACGCCGCAAGAATGCCGTTTTGTGCGGCATCGCTTTTCGTGCCTTCAAAAACATCGGGAGGGCTGTTTTGCGTCACGATCTGATAATTGGCCGTGAACTTCCAGCCGTTCATCACCTTCTGCGCCGTGTCCGAAGGCGTCGGCACGTAAATGCGCTCCGAAGGATAACACTTCACGAGATCCTCAATGCCGAAGCCGTTGCCGGTCGCGTCGATAATCTCCATTTGGGTGACTGCCGTATCGGTGATGAGAAATTCGAATAAAAAAAACTGGATCAAATTCGGATCGTTGACGAAAGCGATGCGAATCATTTTTTGATCGACCGTCGTGCCGTTTTGTGCTTCTGCCGGTGGGATCGGCAAAATGAGTAGAATTACAAAAAGCGCCGGTAAAATTAATCGCGCATTAAAAGCTTTTCCCACGGATGAAAAGCAACCAACAAATATGTTTAAATCCGTTGGCAGTCTTTTATCCGTGGGGCCAAAACGTATTTTGGATTTGCGGTACATCTCTATTTGAAGTTGAGGCTGCATTTCACTTTTTTGCAATGAATCAATTTAATTCGAGGCGCGTTGTCCCTGCGCCGATTTGCGATAGCGCTCAAAATACTGCCGCGCTTCATCGAATTTGCCCTGCCGTTTGAGTGATTGCGTCGCCAGCTCCAGCGCGGCCAATTCATCCCGATGATCGAGCTGTCCGGGAAGTTTGAGCGCCTGTTTCACAAAATTTTCCGCGCGCGGCGGATCGTTGACCGAGAGCTTGCCCAATTCCAGATAACTTTTCGCGCGATAATTCCAATTGAGCAGGGACGATTGTTGAAAATAGGTCAAAGCGGTGGTGAACTTTTTCGCCGCCAGCATTTTCTGGCCCTGATTGAAGCACATGGCGCCGTAGCTGTCGATATATTTTTGATAGAGGGTATCGGCCACCACCGCAAGAGAATCACGGCCGCGCGCCTGCACCACGATTTGCATGATGTGCAGCGCCTCTTCCTCGTGCCGCAGTTGGTTGAATTCAAGCGTCGCGAGCCGCCAGCCGATTTCACGCCGCGTTCGCGCGGTGCGCAAATCCGGCAACAATTTGCGAAAACCTTTGGCCGCGTCGGCAAATTTGCCGGCGTCCATTCGCGCGAACAAAGAATCGCGTTTTTCCGAAGCGGGAATGTTGCCGTCGTCCCAGTTGATCCATTTAATATTATTTTCCGCGGCGGCGCGGCTTTCCGGCGTCGGCGCCAACTCCTCGGCGCGATGCAAAACGTAGAGCGCAGAATCAGCGTCCAGCAGTTTGATATACGATTCGCTCTGGTAGTACAAATACAAAAACATCGCCCCGCTGTCGGTGGCCGCTGAAACGCTGGCAGCGTTCAGCTCACGTCCGGCCGGCACGTTGAAAACCGTCGCGGCTTTCAGCACCGCTTCGGCAGTTTGAAATTTTTGCAGCGCGATCGGATATTTCTTTAGCGCAAAATAACAGTCGCCGAGACGGGCATAAAACGCATGTTGTTCCCTTTGCAGGCGCACCAAATGCTCGAACATGCCGATGGCTTTGAGGTAATTCAGCTCGTTCATGAAACGCCTGGCGAGGAGCTGATAGGTTTTGCCCAGCCAGAGCCGGGTATTATTATCAAAAGGATTGAATTGCAGCGACAGCTCAAAAACGACGCGCGCCTTTTCCAAAGCTTCCAGCGATTGCTGCCGCAAAGCCGCGGGGCTGGTTGAAACGGCCGCCTGTTTGTCCAGTTCCACCGCCTGCTTCAGGCTGCGGCCGGCTTCGTTGAATTTTTCAATCGCCGCGGCGGAATCGACCGCGCCGGTGCTGTCCGTCCGCCCTTCGAGAATTTTCCACAGCCGTTCGCTGCGCTCAAAGCGAACCACCGCCGAATCGGCCACCCGTCGCGCTTTCACCTGCATCGGATACTCGACAAATAATTGCCTGGCCATTCTCTGCGAGGCCATCGCCACGCTGGTGTCGACGCCGACGGGAACCTCGATTTTTCCTTCTCTGGTTTTGATGACTTTGCTCTTCGGCGTGCCGGCACAGGAGCAAAGCGCAATGGCAGCAACTGCCGTCAGGATGAAATCGTGTCGGCCGCGAAATAAATCGATATTAAATTTCATAAAAATTATTTTGATGCTTCGTTAACAAAACATAAAGATTTTTTAACACAGATACCCACCCCAACTAGAAATGTTCTTTTTCTCTTTTTGTCTCTTTATCTTTTTTGATTTGTTATCCGCCGACCTCACCCTTCATCGTGTCCCACCACGAGAGGAAAATCCGATAAAACTCCTGCGTGCGCCGGTCCGAGGCCTCGCGCATGACCGAGCCAAACAGCAGGACGTCGCCGTTCGGCTGGCGTTCCAGCGTGCCGGTGCGAAGATAATTGCTCTGTTTTTTGAAACCCTGATCGATCAAATAAGTAATGTTGCTGCCTTCCGCCATGCACACGCGGATTTCATACGTCGCCTCGACGCAGAGCAGAAAAATCTCAAACTGGCGCCCGCCGGCGACGAATTTCACCGACGTAGTCAAATTGCCGGGCTGATAGCCCATAAAGCGGTTGACGACGTCCGACAACGCTGCCGGATGTTTGCGCATCCATTCAACCAGGGCGCGATAAATCGGCGTGAAATTATTATAATCGCCGAGCTGGTCCAAATTTTTGAGCGTCACCTTTGCCGTCGCCTCATTGGCGGCTCGACCACGCGTCGAACCCTGTCCGCGACCGGAGCCGCCGGTTCCAGTTCCACCGGGAACACCGAGACCGGCATCTACTGAGCCTGAGCCATTGCCAGCGACGCCGCTGCCGCTGCCAATTCCGGCGTCGGCATTGCCACCGCTGCCAAGCAGAATGCCACTGCTTTTGCTGTTATTTCCACCAAAACCGCGACCGCGGCCCTGGCCGGGCAAAGTCGTTTGCAGACTCGGCCCATCAAGAGTAAGATCGCCATCGAGTGTCGTATCGGTTTCTTTTAACGTCGGCATTACGTCGCGCGTGACGACCCGCGTATCGGTGACGCCCGTACCTCGCGCTGCAACGCGCGGCGGCGCAGCGACCGGCGTTCCCATTCCCAAATCATCCAACTCCGCGGCAAGATCCATTCGCGCCGGTGCACCCTGTGATCCCGCCAGTCCTGCCGTCTCCGGAATTTCACCCGGAAGCCCGGAAGGCGGCTCGTTAGCCGGGCCCAAACCTGCGGTCTCGACACTCGGCGCCTGGTAAGTGATCTCCGGTTTTTCTTCCGGCTCTTTAAATTGTATGATCTCGGCGTATTTATCAATCAGATTGACCGTGATGGTTCGCTCTTCTGGCGCGAAATAAAGGTCGTACGTCCGATACGCGATGAGCGCGGCGACGTGCACGATCAATGAGATCAGCAGCCCGCGCGCGAGATAGTCGCGGCTGTTCGCTTTGATCTCCGGCGCGCCATAACCGGTGGAGTTGGTGAAAATAAATTCCGACATAACCATGCCAAAGAGTTTTATATTATAATTTAAGTTTGCGCAGGAAATTTTCCAGGCTTAAAAACAATATTACCGATTTAAAATCATTTTCACGTCGTCCGCCGGCTGCTGCAGGCCGTCAAATTTGCGCGCGACGCGAATGGTGATCGTGCGCTGAAATTTTTTGACGTAAAAGCGGCCGATCGGCGAGTTGTACAGCGCGTCGTTTTGCGTTTGCCACGTTATCGCATAGCGATAATAACCGGGCGCCACGACTTTGCCCGCTTCGTCGCGCCAGTTCCATACGAGTTGCTGTGGAATGTTGCCTTCGCCTTCCATGTTCCAGACCGGCGCGCCGTTTTCCTTTTCCACGATCAACTGCCAGCGTTTGGGCGGCGCGGAAAAATTCGCGGTGGCGATGTGAAAGATGGCTGCCTGCGGATTGAGCACCAGCACTTCTTCGCGCGGCACGATGATGCGATTGCCGGCGCGGCGATAAGCCCGCAGGCTGTCGAGACGAGTTGCAAAATTCGGCTCGCCGATTTGAATTTTGCTCAAACCGGGCGCCGTATTTTCAGTGAGGTAATTGCGCAAACCCAGCGCGCGTGATTTTGCAAACGAATTGGTGACGATCGTCGCCGTCGTTCCCGCGGTTTTGTTGATGTCTGCCGAAAGCTGCTGCAGCGAGTAGCGATAATCCTTCGAATAGAGGCCCAGCAGTTTCACCGAGGTGTCGGCCTCGGCGACCGGCGTCACATGAAACGAGAGATTGGGCGAGACCAGCGAAGAATCCAGCATGCCAAGATCGTAACTCGACAGCGCGGCCAGCGCGTGCGTCGGAACATCCGGCGCGATGACGCGTTGCAAACGCCTGGCGGTGATTTCCAACACTTCATTTTCGGCGCGCAGATGCGCGCGCGGGGCGGACGGCTCAAACGCTGCGGGCGCAGAAAAAGAGTAACGAAACGGCGGCGGCGTTTCCATTTTCGGCAGCGGCGACAAACGATCCAATTCAAACACGAGCGCGAACTCGTGCGAGCCGCTGGTTTCGCCGCGCAAATCCGCGGTCGGAAAATTTAATGAATAATTCAAGCTCACCGGGCCGTAGAGCTGCAGACGGCTTTCCAGACTCATTTCAACTTTGTCAAGACCGAGCCGGACAAAACCCCACGCCGGATTATCATATTGAAAAAACCCGCCGGCACGCAAACTCCGGTCGTCGCGTTGCGTGATAAACGCGGTTTGAATGTTGCCGAAATGATAACTCAGCGCCAGATGGCTTTCGCCTTTTAAATTGAATTTGGCCGGGCCAAGCGCAACGTTGGGCTGATTGAGATGATCGCGGCTCAATGAAATCGACACCGACGGCAACGGCCAGAACGTCACGCCGCCGCCGAGATCGAGACTGGTGCGGCCTTTTCCATTTTTGAAAACCGGATCGTTCGGATCGACGCCAATGAAATCGCCGCGATCGTAGGATTTCGATAACAGGCCGGCTTTCAAGCCCACCGCGAAAAGATTTTTGTAGCGGCGGCTCACGCTAAAGCTGACATAGGATTGGCTGTAAATCGGCATCGACAGCGATTGCGCGTGCACCGCAAACGCCAATTCTTTCGGCAGCCAGCGCGGCAACACCACTGAAACATAATTGAGCCGAAATCGCGCCGCGCTCTCATCCAGAAAGCCGAGATGAAACACGCGCATGCCGGCCTGCACCATGCTCGGCTGATAGCTGATAATCGACGGATTCAGCAAATGCGCATTGCCGCTGCGAATATCGAGCGGGTGCGGGGTCAAAAGGTTTTGGGCCGACACAGAAACAGAAATCAACAAAATAATAAAAAGAATGGCCGGCGCGATTATCTTAATATTTGATCTTTGCATGTTCACAAGAGCCATTGTCCAACGGATTAAAAACGACCAACGGATAAAAGCAATTGCTCGCAAACGAGACGGCTTAAAATTTAAAAGTTTTTTAAACACGGAGCAACTGAGTTCACGGAGCGTCACGGAGAAAAGCTTTTAAGTTGACGCATGGAAAAAATTAAAATCCGTTGGCAGCTTTTTATCCGTTGGCAATTTTTGAATATTTTTATTCCCCAAAAAACCGTGCTCATCTCGCCAACACCACGTATCCCGACGCGATTTTCTTATCCGCATCCAGAAACAAATAAAGATACGGCCCGGGCGGCTGGGCGCGGCCGCTGTTGTCGTTGCCGTCCCACTGCAACTGGGCGGTTTGTGAAGATGAAATCGTTTTGAGCAAATTGCCGTGCAGATCGAAAATCTTGAGCTGCGGCGATTGCACGCCGACGTTGCCAAAGCCGAACGTTACGGCATCGTTGAAGCCGTCGTTGTTCGGCGTAAACGGATTCGGCGAAACATTGAGCTGGCCGGGCAGCACGTCAAATTCCAAACGCTGCGTGTTGTTGTTCTCATTTGACTCGGGGACGTTATTATTAACATCAATCACGCTTTGCACCGAATGCCGTCCGAGCGAGGTGAATTGAAAGAGCCGTGAAAACGTAATTCTCGCTCCGGGTTGTAAACTCGTGATGAGGGTATCTTCCGGTGTTTGATTGTCAACCTGCAGTCTGGCGATAAACGGCAACGTTGCGGGCGCCGAAGAATCGGCGAAGGTGGCGGTAATCGTAACGCGCTGATTGAGCCGCACCGGCGTCGGTGCCAGTTCAAATGCATCGATATAAAGATCGGGTAAACGCGTTAAAACCGCAATGTTCACCGTGATACTGCTGCTCAACGGCGGTGTGGTGATTTGCTCGCGCGCTACAAATGTGACGGTATATGGTTGTGTCCCTGCCGTTCCCAGCGCCGGCCGCCATGAAAATTGCCCTCGACCGGTGTTTGAGGGCGGAAACGTTGCGCCCGCCGGCAGGTTTTGCGCGGTCAGCGTAAACGCATCATTTTCCGGATCGCGCGCGACGACGTCGAACGTCAACAAATTCCCTTCTAAAACCGTTTTGTCCGTAATCGGATCGAACACCGGCGCGTCATTCGCCGGGATAACGATCACGATCACTTGCAGCCGGGCTTCGAGAACGCCGTCCGAGGCAATCACCGTGAAGGTCGTGTCGCGATTGCCTTCGGCCGGCGTACCCTGCACGGTGTTGCCCGCCGTTTGCCGCAGCCAACTCGGCAGGTTTTCAAAACGAAACGTCGGTGTCGTGCTGTCGGGATCAGTAGCCGTCGCGACATACGTGGCGAGCATGTCTTCGGCCGCATACAACGTGTCGTTCGAAGTAATCGTCGGGCCGTCATTAGAGCCGCAGCCGCGCAACAAAACCGTCGTCACCGGCTGGTCGCAATTGTTGCTGCTGCTGATGCGCAAGCTGTCGAGAAAATTGCCGGTGCGATCCGGCGTGAACGCGATGGGCACGTCGATGAACGAACGCGGCGGAATTTGTTGATTGATCAAACTCGCGCGCACCACGAAATACGGCGTGAAGTTGATCGCGCCGGAAAGCACGAGCGGAATGTTGCCGGTATTTTGCAGGCGCAACTGACGCAACGCCGTTTGTTGCGGCGGCACACAGCCAAAATTCAGCAGTTGATCAACGGTCAGCGAGGCGCGCACACCGCGGCCACGCAGAATCACGCTGCACGAGTTGGGAGAAACTCCGTCGGTTGTCGCAATCAAAAGACTGGCTTGATACGGCAGCGTATCGCCGGGCGTGAACGTGACCGTGATCGGCAGCGCGCGATTGCCGGGCACCGTGCTGCGTCGCGGCGAGATGCCGAAATTAATCGAATCGGTGAGCAAGGTTGTAAATGAAAACGGCAGCGAGCCCGAATTGACTAAAAATAACCTTCGCGTCGTGGGCCGGCTCAGGCAAACCTCGCCGAAATCAACCAGCGGCACCGAAGTTCCAAGCGAGTCCACCGGCGTGCAGGGTGGAACCGGCCGGCCCTGATTGAGATAAATGACGAGTTGATTTTCGAGATAATTGCTGGCGACGAGATCATTGTCGCCGTCGCGGTCGATGTCGAGATGCGTGATCGCTTTGGCGCTCGTCACCGTGTCGAGATCGCCTGGCGTCAAATTGAGGAACGGCTGATTATCGGCATTGCGCAGCGCCGAGAGGCGATCATCGCGAAAGCGCGTGTAAAAAATATCAAGATCGCGATCGGGGCGAAGACTGGAGGCGCCGCGCTGCGAATCGAGCGTGTCGACGTTGCATAGCGTGAGCGCCTGCGCGTAGCCGGGAAGCGAAACGGTTTCAACAAGATTGAGCCGATTCGAAGCAAAATTGACAATCGCGAGCTGGCTCGTGGCGAACTGCGATTGCGCCCCGCTTTGTTTGCCGAGCAAGTGCAAATCACTGCAAAGCGCGACGATTTCGCGGCGGCCGTCGCCGGCCTGATTGCCGGTCACGCCCGCAATATCGCCGGAAACCAGATCAACCGGCGGAATCGACAGTGTCAGCGAACTGCCGGCAACGAAATTGCCGCGGCCATTGTTGAATAAAGTCGATAACGATTTCGCGCCGTGATTGGCCACGATGAGATCGATGACGCCGTTTTGATCATAATCCCACGCCGCCGTTGCCACCGGGCCAAAGCCGACCGGCAATTGTTGCGAAGCCGTGGCGGGGAAACTGCCGGCGCCGTTGTTGAGAAAAACATCGACGCGATCCGCGCCGAACAGCGTCACCGCGAGATCAATCGCGCCGTCGCCGTTGAAATCCTGCGCGAGCAGATGAATCGGACGGCTGCCGGTGTTGATCGTTTGTGGCGCGGTAAACTGGCCGTTGCCGCTGCCGGTGAAAATTTGCAAACTGTTGCCGTTGAAATTCACCACGGCGAGATCAAGACGATTGTCGTTATTGAAATCCGCGGCGACGGCATGAACCGGCGTATTGCCGGTGGTCAGCGTTGTAACGGGCGTAAAAAGCGTGCGACCGGCGGTCTCGCGCGTGGTGTTGCGCAAAACGGTAATGCGATTCGCGCCGTGATGCACGACGGCGAGATCGATGAAATCATCATTATTATAATCGCCGGGAACGAGATGCGTCGGCTCCTGGTTGATGCCACCGAGGGGCGAGGCGCTTTCCAAATCATAACGGACGCGCGCGAAATTGCCGGAGCCTAAACTGGTGCGCACGAGAAAGCGCCAGAGGTAAGGCTGGGCCAATGGCGTGTTATCAGCGCCGCGAATTGCCGTCGTCAGCACGACGGTGATCTCCTCACCGTCAACAAAACTTTGCGCCGGCGTAAAAACCAGCGTTTGATTGGCATCGGCGTAACTGATCGCGCCCGCATAACGACCGTGAAAATTGCCCCAAACCTGAATCGCCGCGGGCGGAGAGCTCGTGTTGAGCGCGCGATTAAAACCGACGCGAATATTGGTGAAGGCTGTCGCCTGAATGTCATCCGGACGCGGCGCACGAGAAACGATTTGCAATTGCGCGAACGCCGGCGCGGCGGGCGGCAGGGAAAAAAGGCAAACGGCAAACGGCAAAATTATTCTGAAGAACCGGCGCTGCTGCACGAGAAGATTTTGTTTTGTCATTCCTGGCCGCTCGTCAATTGGTCCAGTTGTTTCCTTAAAATTTCCGCCAAATCATTTTTGCCCTGGGCTCGGGCGGCGAGCCAGAGATTTTGCAGCGCGGCGACGTCCTGCGGATTGGCCTGCAACAGGCGGGTGTACCATTGCGCCATCGCCGCGTAATCGCCGAGATGCCATGCGCAATCGCCGAGGTAACGAAAGATTTCGACAATGGGCAGCGCGTCTTTGCCGCCGAGATCGATCGCCGTGTCATTGCTGTCCGCGGCAGCATATTTGCCGTTGGCCGCGCTCACTTCCTGCGCGCGGCGTTTGAGCGCTTCCTGAAAGAGCAGCAGGGCGTATTCGTGCTTTTCGTTTTGAAAATAATGCTGCGCAAACGCGATCAGATCCTCGGAGGCGCCGGAAGCGCGCATTAAATCCCTGAATGCGGCTTCGGCCTGATCGGATTTTTGTTTATCGAGCACGGCGGCACGGCAACGCAGCGCGGAAACATCGCGCGCGGATTTTTTGAGAATTTCGTCGCTCAACCGCAGCGCGTCGTCATAACGTCCGGCGTTATAATAAAGCTGCAACAGCGCATGCCGCGCTTCCAGATCATTTGCATTCAGCGTATTTGCTCTTTCGAGCACGGCCAGCGCGCCGTTGTTGTCCGCCGTCGCCAGTAATGCGGTGGCGAGCGACGGATACGCGTCGTAACGTTCCGGCAAAATGAGAACGGCATTTTGCAGCGGCGCCACGGCTTCCGACCACGCATTCCGCTGCACGGCCGCGACGCCGCGATTGAAATTTTCCCGCCAGAAATATTCTTTGCGATTGGCGATTTTATCTTTCCAGCGGCTGTCGTTGCTTTCGACTGTGGCAAAATCGTTTAACAATTCCGGATATTTTTGCATGCGACCGTGCAACTCGCCGAGCCGAAAGCGCGCCGCGTTGTCGTTGGGATTCGTCTCCAAATGCCGCACCAGCGCGGCCTCGGCTTTTTCCAGCTCGTTGCTGCGCTCGTAATGATCGACTTCGACGAGCACGCGATTCTGGCAGGCGACTGACAAAAACAGCACCGAAAGCAGACTTATCTTTTTCAAACAGGTTTTGATCATAACTCTTCAAGATACGGCAAATTTTGCACCAGCGCAATAGTTTTGACCGCCGCATAACAAAAACACCTTTCGTCTTGTGCGGCGGCGCGGTTTATATTGGAATTTGGGTGCTGGAATTTTTTACACATTTCTCATGAATGAGACAATGTAACTATTCTGCGCGAGATTCGCAAGTTACAAAACTGTCGCAATGATGATACAAATGTGTCAGGCTGGAGCAAGTTGTGTCCATTTTTGAGCAGGATGAAATTCCTCTGAAAATGTACCGCAACATTTATGTTGCGCTTTTCATTCTTTTACTCATCGTGCGGAAACAACCCGTCAATTAACAAATTGTTTTTGCGAAACAGACTGCTGCGCGGCGGGAGAATAGAGATTGTTAAAGCGCAAGCAAACGGTGGTAATGATGCTCTCGCGGTAGCATTTCAACCACCGCGGAAATGGACGCGGATAAAGAATTTCCGATATGCCTTGTAGAATAAATTAGCGCCATTTCAGCGACCGGCCAATGAAAATTTAACGCAACACCCCAAACGCAATCGCCGGGCCGTTGTAATTCGAGCGCGGGCCGACCTGTTCGGGGAACATCATAATGTTGTAGCGGAAATCCACGAGGCCGGCGGTTTTCCTGTCAATCGCGAAATTGAATCCCGCGCCGATGAAGCCGCCGATGGTCCACGTCGTGCTCGAATAGCGCAACGATTCCCAGAAGTTGTAGCCATACGGAAACGCGATGCCGGCCAGCGGGCCGGCGCCGAATTGGACATACGGCAAAATCGACTCATCAAAATTTTCGCGGAGCACATCGCGGCGCAGGCCGAAGAAGAACGGCGCGAGCATCATGTCGCCGTGATTGTTGTAGCGCGTGTAAAACGGCAAAAACGGATTGTCGAGATTGAGATAGATCAGCGAGAGATCGAGCGTCGCGGTGAGATCTTTTTGCAGCGGCCATTGATAATGAAAATTGCTGCCGCCGCCGTAATTCACCAGCGCGCCGTGGAAGCCGATGATATCACTTTGTCCAAACGTTTGCATGAGCGGTGCGACGGCATCGGCGCGTTGTTGATAGAGCGCCGGATTGGACATTCGATTGAGCTGTTCCGGCAGCGCGCCGGTTTGGGCAAATAATGTGGCGGGGAGGACGCTGAGAAGAATCGTCACAAAAGTTTTCATTTTACGCATGGCCGTTTCTCCGGTTAAATTTATGCGGCGAATTTTGAGGTATGTAATTTATCTTACTCTCGCGGCGGTGAAAAAGTTCGGACGATTTCGTGTAACGTGTAACGCGCGCCGGCTGGAATCACGGGAAGATGATTGCAAAAAGAACTTCGGATTATTTTTTCTGAATTTTTCGCGCTTACAAAGCCAGCTCGAGCTTCAACTGGTTAAAATCAACTCGCGCCGGCGCGCCGCTTTCGAGTTGTTGCAAACGGGAGCGGACAAAGACGAGGTTGCCATTCATGGCCGGCAACGGTTGCTGGAGAAAATGGCGATAATAGCGTTTTGCCAGATCAAACTGCCCCAGCTTATCGATTGCCAGTACGCGATTGAGCGAGGCAGGATAATAATCGGGCCGAATTTTCAACGCGCGTTCAAAGCTCGTGGCGGCCTCCGGCCATTTGCCCGTTTTGCCCAGGGCCACGCCGCGATTATTCCAGCATTCGGCGCGGCTGGAATTGAGGCTGAGCGCGGCGTCGTAACTCTGAATGGCGGATTCAAATTGCCCCATTTGCATGAAAGCATGGGCGCGAAAAATCCACGGCTCCAGCATGTTCGGCTGCAAAGCGACCGCCTGGTCAAAACCGGCGAGCGCTTCAGGGTATCGTTTCAGTGCCAGTAATGCCCGGCCGCGATTGAGCCAGGCGTCGAGATGCTCGGGATCAAGCTGGCAGGCCTGTTCACACTGTTGCAGTGCGGCCGCCGCGTGATTTGAAGCCAGGAAAACGACGGCGAGATTATTCAATACCGACGGCGCCGGCGCGAGTTGCAGCGAAAGTTCGTATTGTTTTTGGGCTTCGGGCAAATCGCGGCGTTCAAATGCGGCAGTGCCCTCCTGCCAGAATTGCAAAGCCTGCTGGCGCTCTTTTGCCGCAAGTCCGGGGTGATGAAGCAGTTCTTTCACGAAACGTTTTCTGCTCGCCATCAATGCATATTGCGGATGACGTCGAGGCGGGACGCTCTCAGCCGCTTCATGGAGAAGCGGTGTAAAGGCTCAGGGCCGCGCGTTTTACGCGAGAGGAGAACGATTTCGGCAGCGAAAATCCCAATGAGAGCAAGAAGGGCCGCCATCAACATAACCATCTCAAGATGGCCGCGAACCTCCAAAACGACCACCGCGACATTCAGCGCCATGCCGGTAAAATTCAGCGCCGCAAACTTCCAGGCGCGCCGGCGCAGACCAACGGCGAGCAGCCCGCCAAAAAGCACGGCCACAAAGCCAGTGACAACGGTGAAATACATTTTAGCCCTGTTAAACAAAAATCGAAGATCATTACCCTGACATAAAATAATAATATAGCAACATTCCGGCGTCCTGCGAACGCTCGGGCCTGAGAAGATCGCGATTGGTTATTGAAAATAAAAAAGCCTCCTGAACTCGGAGGCTTTTAAAATCACACGGCTTGTAAAACTACGTGCGTTGTCGCCACGCATTGAGCAGCATCCCGACGCCGAAGGCGATCAAAATGAGCGGCCAGAATCTGGCAATGTCGTAAAAATGCCAGTAATCCAATTCTTCCATCAGCAGGGCAACGCCAAAGAGCACGAGCGCGGCGCCGGGAATGAGCAGCCCCCACTGCTTCGGCACAAAAACAAATTGCGCCATCAAACCGAGCCCGACGGCAATCGGGAAAACCGGCCAGGAATGAAAATAGGCAATGAAGCCATAATTGCGCAGCAGAAAAAACGCGCCGAGACTGAGAAAGAACACGGTCCCGAACACACCATCATGATAACCGCGTCCCCGAATACGGTAGGCCGAGGCCAGACCCAATAGAATAAACCCGAAGGGATATAAATCTTCCCATACCGGCAACGAAATATTGAGACGCCAGGCCAGCATGACCGCGCCAATAAAAATAAAAATCAATCCGCCAACCAGCGAGCCGCGGCGATTTTTTATGTGCAACTCAGTGCGCACTGCCATTTTAATCTCCTCTCGCGGAGTGTGGACTTTCCAGTCCACATGAACATCGCGGACAAGAAAGTCCGCGCTCCTTGCTTCAAATTTGACTTACCGGAGTTAAAGGACGATTCGCAACGGGGCTTTCTTCGGGCACAACGATCATCATGACAATATACGTGACGATGCCGATAATGAAGCCGCTCAGCAGCGTGAGAATGACGAATCCCAGCCGCACCAGTGAAGGATCGAGATTGAGATATTTCGCCAGCCCGCCGCAGACGCCGCCGATCATGCGCTCGTCCAGGGCGCGAAGCAGGCGTTTTTCATTCGCGCGCATTTCACCGGCGTGAGTGGAGGGCGCGGCTTGGCCCATGCCGGTTGCCGTTCCGGATTCTGTTGGGTTGACCGCAGAAGAGAAGGGCAAGACATTGCCTGGCCGGAAAATCAGCATCAGCCCGAACAGGATAAGCAACACCGAAAACACCGCGCCCCAGCTAAACCAGTACGGCAGCCGCCAGTGCCACGGCACCAGATAATACCAGTCCATGCGGTCGGCAAGGAAGAAAAATCCGAGCACGATCAACAACGCGCCGAAAATATACTGGCTGCTATTTTGCGATGGGGGTTTTTGCGAAGAGATTGGCACGGCCTGGGGATTTTCCGGAATGACGGCCCAGGCGACAAAGTAGGCGATTAATGTGGCGAAGTGCGTTACAAAAATGCTGATCACCCAGATCGTCCGAATCAAAAACGAATCAACATTGAAATATTCCGCCAGCCCGCCGCAGACGCCGGCGAAGCGACGGTTGCTCACGGAACGATAAAGGCGATGCGCACCGGCTCCGGTTTGAAAAGACGTTTTGATTTCTTCGTTCACAGCAGGTTCAGGTTAATGGTTGTTTATCATCAGTTCAAACCACACAGGCACGTTACCCGCGGGTGTTTTTATCAGCCGTTTGCCTGCCCTGGCGCAGGCCAGGGAAAGTCAATCCTATAAACGAATACGGCGTACAGATGTTTCACTTCGTCGCCAGAAATTTTTTCTCCAACGCGCTGATTTTTTCGACGCGCCGGAGATGGCGACCGCCGCCGAACCCGGTGGCGAGCCACACCTGCACGACTTCCCTGACAATGTCGATGCCGAGGTTGCGGCTGCCGAGCGTCAACACATTCGCGTTATTATGCTCGCGGCTGTTGCGAGCGGTATAAACATCATGGCAGTTGGCGGCCAGCACGCCGGGGATTTTATTGGCGGCCATGGCCGAGCCAATGCCCGCGCCGTCGATGATGATGCCGCGCCAGGCTTTGCCGTTTGCCACCTCGGTCGCCACGGCTTCAGCGACATCAGGATAATCCACCGGCGCTTCGTTAAAGGCGCCAAAATCCTGCGAATGATAACCCAACTCGCGCAGAAAAGTTTTGATTTGCTCTTTCAAAGCGTAACCACCGTGATCGGCGCCGATAGCGATCACTCCCTTTGTTTGCGGCGCGAGCGGCGGCGACGCCACGGGCGCAACCGGTTTCGTGGCCTCGCCTTCGCGGCGCAATTCAATTTTGTAGACCCGGGCGGCGTCGCGAGCGGCGGGTGTGATCAACATGCCGGCCGGCACGGCGAGCGGCGATTTTTTTTCATGCCACGCCTGCAAAATATCGCGTTCGGTGAGAACCTGTTTGCGGCGCGCCGTATTGGCCGCGCCGATTTTTTTTGTCGCCATATTCAGTTCACTTTCTCCGCGAGCCCGGTCATCGGCACAAATTTTACCGGAACCAGTTTGCGCCGCAGAATTTTTCCTGCCGGCGCTTTGCGCAGCAGCAGCAAATGCTGGTTAAAGTCGCCAAGCGGCAAAATCATGCGCCCGCCTTCCCGCAATTGCGCGAGGAGATTTTGCGGCACGTGGCCGGGCGCGGCGGCGACAATAATGCGATCGAATGCTGCCGGGTCCGGCCAGCCGAAATAGCCGTCGGCGCAACGAATTTTTACATTGCGAATTTCCAGCGCACCCAGGGTGCTCTCGGCCTGTGCCGCTAATTCGGAAATGATCTCCAGCGCATAAACTTTTCGGCAAAGCTGCGCCAGCAGGGCCGTTTGATAGCCCGAGCCGGCGCCGATTTCCAGCACTTTTTCCCTGCCGGTGAGTTTGAGGTGCTGCAGCATGTAAGCGACGATATACGGCTGCGATACGGTCTGATTGTAGCCGATGGGCACCGGGGCATCGTCGTAGGCCAGGTCGCGAAAACATTCCGGCACGAACAGATGCCGCGGCGCCGTCCGCATAGCGGTGAGCACGCGTTCGTCGTGAATATGGCGCCGTTGGAGTTGCAGCTCAACCATGCGCGCGCGGCGAGCGGCGTATTCCGTCTCGCTCACCGGCGCTTCTTCCCACCGTGGTTTCATGTTGGCTAGATAGTTAGTTGCTAAACGTCAAAACGTTGGAATATAATTCTGAAAGTTTTTTGCGCCTTTGAAGAAAACGTTTCCAACGGATTAAAAAACGACCAACGGATTTAAAAGCTTTTTTTATTCTGGCAATGCTCTTCATCCGTTGGTCGTTTTTCAATCCGTTGGGCTAATTTTTAATCGAATGCTGTTCCGGCTTGTGGAACTCCGGTTTCCAGCTTGTCTGAAATCCGAGGTCGTCTGTCATCGAGAAAACATGCTGGCCTCTTGGTTGGCAAACCAGTTAACCCGCCAACATGCCTTCCACGTGCGCAACCACCGAACCCGCCAGCGCGGTCAGATTATAACCGCCTTCGAGCAGTGAAACGAGTTTGCCGGCGCAAAAACTTTCGGCCAGCTCCCGCGTGAATTTCGTCATCTGGCCGAAACCGGCTTCCGTGAGTTGCTGATTCGCCAGCGGATCATCGCGGTGGGCGTCGAAACCGGCGGAGAGCAAAAGAAAATCCGGTTTGAATCTGGTGAAAACGTCTTCGGTCGTTTTGCAAAAAACGTCGAGATATTTTTGTTCCGTCGTCGCCGGCGGCAGCGGCACATTTCGCGTCGCGTCCCGGCCCCGGCCTTCGCCGGTTTCATCTTCGCGGCCGGTCCCGGGATAAAGCGGCCACTGGTGCAGGCTCAGATAAAAGACATCGCCGCGCTCGTAAAAAATATGCTGCGTGCCGTTGCCGTGATGCACGTCCCAGTCGATGATCAAAACTTTCTCCGCGCGTTTGGCGCGCACGAGCCATTCCGCCGCGATCGCCACATTGTTGAACAAACAGAAGCCCATCGCTTCCGCGCGTTCGGCGTGATGCCCCGGCGGCCGCACCGCGCAGAACGCGTTGGACAATTCGCCGCCGCTCACGCGCTTGACCGCCTCGACCGCCGCGCCAACCGCGAGCTGCGCGGCAATGAAAGAATCTTTTGAGACCGAAGTATCGCTGTCCAACATCGCGTGACCATCGCCAATGCCGCTACAGATTTCGGCAATGGTTTCAATATAATCGCGCGGATGTATGAAAGCAAGGATTTCGCGCGCCGCCGGCGCCGGCTCAATGAATTGGAGACGATCATGCAGGCCGGATTTTTCCAGCGTTTCATGAATGGATTTCAGGCGCTCCGGGCGTTCGGGATGGCCGGGACCGTTGTCGTGCAAAAGACAGGTGGGATGAGAGAAGAATCCGGTCATGGATTGGCTTTCAACAGGGTTGTTTTTTATGCTCGCCAATTTACCAAAGGCCACGTTGCCTGAGCAGCTTCGCAATTTCAGAAACTTGAATATTCTCTTTCTCGGATTTTGGATAAATCGTTAGCAAATAGATGTGGCTATCGGAATGAATGAAATAATAAATGACGCGGTAGCCGCCGCTTTTACCTCGTGTCAAATCTGAACTGGCGAGACGTAATTTATAAACTTTGCCACGAAGCCCGGGAATGGGATCACCGGATTGAGGATCGGCCAGCAAGACTTGTTGCAAACCAAGCGGATCAGTTTTAATATTGCGGTATTTCCTTCGAAGCCGTATAACCTGCCGTTCAAACTCCGGCAGGGGAATAATCTCATAATTCATTCAGCAGGGCCTGAAATGATTTCGTTTTTAAGTTGCCGGCTTTCAGTTGCGCCAGCTCTTGAATTCCTGTTTTAATGGAATCTGTTACATCGAAATCTTTGCCGTTGCTATTTTGATCGAGAAATTTTAAAAACTCCAGAAATGGGATCGCTACCTTTACCTTATCATCGGATAATTCCCGAATCAACAATGTCGCCGCCTTTTTTGAATCGGCTGCCACCTTTTTATGGCGCAGATGAACTGTCGCAGGCATCTTTGCCTCCAAATTCAAATATTGAGTTGCTCAAATTGATTATTCACAAAATACAATAATAGATGTTTTTATGCAAGTTTTTTCCTGATAAATTTTTGTTCTGGAAATCGTCACTTTGCCAAAACCAATTTCACCTGCGACACCAGCCCGCCAAATTCCAACCGGCACAAATAAACGCCGCTGCTCACGCGAACGCCCTCGTCGTTCGTCGCGTCCCACCGCACTTGATGCGCGCCGCTCGCTAGCGCGCCGAAAATTAACGTTCGCACCAATTGCCCGGCAGTGTTATAAATCGCCAGAGTCGCTTTGCCTGATTTGGGCAGCGAGAACGTGATGATCGTGCTCGGGTTAAATGGATTCGGATAATTTCTTAGTTCAAGCGTTCGGGGAATTTCTGAAAGATCCGCTTCATTAACCGCCGACGCCGCGCCGAGCTTGACGGTATAAGTCGCCGCGCCGTTCGGCTGATCGGAAAAAGCAATCGTGCCGTTTGGACCGGTCGTTCCGCGCGCCACAACGGATGTGCCTTTGGTCACGGTGAATTCTCTTCTTTTATCCACCTCAGTCAGGAGATGTTTGACGGTTTTGCTGCTGCTCATCGTGTAATAAAACTCCGTCAACGGTTTTTCATTTTTGCTGAAAATGACCAGACGCTCCTTGTCCAGCAGCGCGCCGATCCAAAACACGCCGGCCATGCCCTCCACCGTCGCCGGCTCACTCATCGTGTTCGCGTCGCCGAGTTGCATCACCGTTAAAAAAAGATTTTCCGGTGAGCGAATTTGCAGCGTATGATCGCTGTACAAATAACTCGCAATTTCACTGAAGGTGCCGCGATAGTCGACTTTTGAACCGTCGGCCCAAACCCATTCGTAACCGGGCCCGCCGAATTTGTGCAGCGTCGTATTTTGCGGCCACACGGAGGTCAAATACATTTGCCCATGGCTGCGGTCGAGGCGATTGGTGACTTGCACCGTTTTCGCCGCGCTGGTCCAATGGCCGCTTCCGGCTTCGTTCCACGTGCCACCGATGGCCGCAATATCGACCGGTGTGTGAATGACGAAATATTTTTCCTGTTGGGATTCGACGCGATCCATGATCACGACAAACTCGCGATTGACCGGGCCGCGCAGATAAACCAGCGCGCGCCGCGCCAGCGGCGTTTTGCTGCCGGCTTTGTAACTGCGGGTGTAATTGTAATTGACATAATCGTGCAGCCCCGGCCAATGCTCGCGCGCCTCCACCGTGCCGATATGCGTATTCGCACCGATCACAAAATCCTGTGGCGTGTCGGCCTCGTCGCCGATGCTCCCCTTTTCAAGGCTGAGTTCTTTGTCTGGTCCCAATCCAAAAACATTGTTCTGCGCCATGCCCTTGCCTTCGTCGGCGCGCGGAATGCCGGCGCCCGCATTTTTCGTGCAAACGGCGGCAATCACCAACGGGCCGAAGCGATGGAGATTGAACGAGCCGTTCTCTTCCTCGTTGTGGCCGTTTTGATACCAGTACTGCGGGCTGAAAAATTGAATCAACGCCGCGTCATCCGAACCATGCTCGGAGCGCATCACGTGCATCTGGCCGAGATGAAAGCTCAACGGTATGGCGGCCTCTTCCGGCGATTTTTTCGCAACCGGGCGCGTGCCGAAAACGAATTTATAAAAGAAATCAAACAGATGCGGCTCGTAATAGGCATAATCATCGACGCGCAGACCGTACGGACTCTGTTCGCAAAACCATGCCGCGAACGCCGCCAGATTCGGATCGCTCGCCTGCAACGAAGCCGCCGCCATATTCATGATCGCCGAGGTGTTGCGATTGCGCCCGGTCAGGCCGCTGGCGGTGTTGTGTTGCGTGAAATAATATTCGCCGTCGTAAGGCATCGGGTTAATACTGTAGTAAATGAAGTACGGCGCCTCATGGAGCCACGGATTGGCCGCAAAAAAATTTTCATCCAGCGCGCTGCCGGCCGCGCCGGCGAGCATCATGAGGCCGATAAACGCGTCCATGCTGTACGAATCGCCTTCCATCCAGTCGCTCGAGCCTTCAAAAATTTTTGCCGCGACCCCGAGCTGCCGCTCGATGAACACGTCTTGAAACGAATTCATCATTTGTTGGGCGGAATTCATGTATGCCGCGCCGAGAGCACTATCATTATAGAAACACAACGCGCCGCCGTAAACGTGCACGTTGGCGGCATAGTGATTTTCCAGTTTCACTTTTTCGGAATCATAGCGATTGTTCCACATCGTGATCAGGCGCGAGGCCAGCGCCTGACGCTGTTCAAGAGTCGACAGATCGTGCGTCCAATCATAAACCACCTGCAGCGCGAGACTCGCGAGGCCGCCTTCCTGCGTCGTGAGATTGCTCGCGCCGTGATGCAGCTCGTCCCAGTCATCCGGCAGTTTTTGCGCGATATGCAGCCCGAGCGCCAGCGCCTTTTGCCCGTATTCTTTTTTTGAATGCTGCGCCGCTACGTCGATTGTAGTCGGATCGATTTGATAGAGCAGCGCAAACGAGCGTGCCGCGCCAAAAATCGCATTCCATTCCGCGAGCGCGCCGGCGCCGGGCGAGGCATTATAAAGCCCGTCGAGATCGTTGACGAAATTTTGAAAATCGGGTTTATAATAATTTTTAATTTTCCCGCGCATCGCGATGACGCCTTCGGCGGTAACGAAGAGACGCGGATGCGCGCCTTTCGCAATGGGAGAGTTCGGGCGGGGTGTGAAAGTTTGCGCCGATAAATCAAGGCTGAATAACAGAACACAAAAAATAAATCGCGTCGATTTCATTGTTTTTTTCCTGACGTAATGTGGCTCAACATTTATGTTGAGCCGGCGGATGAATTGCCACTTTGTAAGACAACACCTGCAAGTAACATAAAAGAGAGGCGCAACATGAATGTTGCGCCACGGTGTTAAAATATGCCATTGTCGTGCCAAATGCGGAAATCCAATCTTCGACGGATACCGATCGACGTTGCCATTTAAAAAAATTGTTGTTGATTGTGTGAGAAAATCGTATTAATTTGTATGAGTTTATCTTACCAACTGGTTATGAATTGTTTTTGCAACGAGGTTGACCATGAAAATGACTCTTGAAGAAGTCGTCCAGGAAATGAATCAACTTGAACAGCACATGCAGAAATTCGAGTGGAAGTACAGCATTAAATCCGCCGAGTTTTATAAGCTCGTGCTCGCCGGCAAGATTGAAGAAACCTTCGAGTTGCACGAGTGGCTGGGGCTTTATAAGATTTGGTTAAAGCGCCGAAACAGATACCTTGAGTTGATTAAATCCCCTTCAGCGCTTTTAAAATTTTCTCAACCGCTGGACGATGATTTTTTCAAAGCCGAAGAGGTTGCGGCATGATGCCGAGTCTGCATGAGTATGAGAAGTTCATCTACTCATTACAAGCACGATTTGAGTGCATTAAAGTTTCCACCGTGATTGTCAAACGCACCAGCGATTGTTCGGCGCAAACCATTGGCGAACTTTACTTTGACAAAGACCTGATGCTCCATGTTTTTGAAGCGATTGACTTTGATGATGGGCGAATCGAAGATTATGGTTATGTAGTTTATCGCGGTGACGAAAAGCTTTTCTGGTATGACTGCTGGCCGCATCCGGATGATCCGTTTCTGGCTTCAACTTTTCCCCACCATAAACACGTACCGCCGGACATCAAACATCATCGTATCCCAGCCGAGAACCTGAGTTTTGTGCAACCGAATCTGCCGGCTTTGATTCATGAAATTGAGGCATTGCTGCCAACTTTGTAATCTCCAACAAAGCGTGGAATTAAAACGCCGATGACATTTTCTGACGGCTGTTTTGCTCAACATCGCTCATGCGGCACGAGTTACCTTCGCTCATAAAAATTCCTTGACGTTGAAGACAGACTTTTTCTATTCCGAATAAATATTCATCGCACTAATCTGGGTGATTGAAACTTTATGTGTCAAGTCTGTGAAGCGGTTGCAGAATCTTGGCTGTTGTTGTATCCGTTATTTTCTTCGGCATCCTTTAGAAAAAAGTCCGCCCTGTCATTTTCATTTTAAAGCTTATTGAGCCTTCGACAATTCATTCGCATTAAAATAAAAAAGCCGTCTGATTTTTTTCAGACGGCTTTTTTATTAGCTCACTTATTTATGCTAAAACCTTTGCGTCAGGGTTAAATTAAAAATCCGGCCCAACTGGCTGAAATGATAACCGTCATACGTCATGATGTCGTAACGTCCGTTAAACGTAATCGCATTCGTTTGATTTTTGGTTTGAGCAGGATCCCTTAGAATCGCCGCACCCGCGGGGGTTAATGCCTCAAATTTCCATTCTGGCAATACATCAAGAACGTTATTAACGTTCGCCGAGAGACTTACATTGGCAAAGAGATCGAGCGTCACCGCCAAATCGGTAACAACCTTAGGGTCGAATACAGTTTTCAGATTTGTATTGTCCAAATCTGCCTGCCTGAACTCTGTTTTGCCAAAATAGGTATTGTTGAGCGACAGGTTCAACCGTCTCATTTCATAAGTTGCGCCAACAACAAACTTCTGTTTGGGACGGGACGTGAAGAAAAGGGCTTCCTGTGTCGCATCAATCACGTTTACTCCCCGCACTTGCAGGATGGCGCCGTCTCTTTCATTTTTGAGGCTGATATTTCCCGCCACCGAAAGTCCTAATGTGCCAGAACCTACAGTGAGATTCTTGTAGTCGAGAACCACGTCAAGACCGGAGGTTTTTGTGTCAATCGAATTCGTAAAGAATTCAACCTCACCGCTGCCCGTACCGAATGGAACTCTTTTGCTGATAACAATTCTATCAGCAATGGAAATATTGTAATAGTCGAACGTGAGATTGATATCCGGCGTGAGATTCGCGCCGATGCCAAAAGTGAGGTTCTTCGATTCTTCGGGCTCGAGCGGCTTAACTCCCAACACTCTGGCTTGCGGCGACACATTGTTTACCAGGCCAATCGATTGAATACTGCCCCCCGAAAAACTGTATTGCACTCTTTGGGTGTAAATTTGATGCAGTGTTGGCGCCTTAAATCCGGTAGAATACGAACCCCTGAGCGTAACTTTGTCTTTAGGAGTCTTAAGCCGTGAGCTTACCTTGTACACGAAGGCATTACCAAAATCGCTGTAATATTCATTGCGAATAGTGGCAGAGATCAGAAAACTCTTTGTGACGTCATATCCTGCATCAAAATAACCGCCAAAATTATAGCGGTTGAAGACACCGGAGTTTTCCGGTCTATTCCCGGCAAACGAGTCGGCGCCGTCCCCATCCCATGAGGCCTGATCACCCTCGGTAATTTCGAACGTTTCACTTCGGAATTCCGTCCCAAAACCAATACTCAGTTGATCCGTTACCGGTCTGGAGACGTCGATATTCCCAACGTTGTGAGAGAATTTTGTTCCTCCCGGTTTGAAATTGATTGGACTGTTTTCGCGATAAACATTTGCGCCATTGGCGTCTTTAATATTTGATCGATTATGTGAATTAAAGACGGTATAATCCTGGCTGTTGAACCCCAGGGTATAGCTGAGATCAAAATTCCATTTATTTTTCTCTGAACGGAGCCCGAAGGTGGCGTTGTAATCAATCAGGTCGCCTTCAAAGGTTGGAACATAGCCTTTGTAGGAGGCCGAATCCCCATTGCCAAAGAAATTCGCCAGATATTGAAAATCTGAATACCTTCTCCAGTATGGCGTTCGATAATTGGCAAATGAGTTCACTTTCTTATAGAAGTAAGCGCCATTCGCATAAAATTCAGTATCATCGGAAATATTGATGCCACTGTTGATCAGGAATTTTGCGGCTGTGGTTGCTGGCGAGGAATTTCGATTGCCGGCAAATTTATCAAAGGCCAAGAAATCATTTAATATAGGTAACCCTGCTGCGTTGCGTGCAATTATGCTCTCGCGAGTGGCTCCACCTGTATAATTTTTTGGATCATCGGGGTTAACATAAACAAGAGTCGCATAATCCCCTTCCGCATCAACGATTCCCGAACGCCTGGCTTCATTGACTCTGGAAAAGTCGAGGGTGTAGTTCAAGAACCCCTTGTCGCCAAAAATGGAACTGCCGTTATTCAAAGAGACGCCAATTCTCTCGCCGTCCCCTTCGCTCGTGATGCCGGAATTAACCGTGTAGTATCCGCCTTCGGTGTCGTCTTTTAACACGATGTTAATGACGCCGGCAATCGCGTCCGAGCCGTATTGGGCCGAGGCGCCGTCTCGCAAGACTTCGACGCGCTCAATGGCGTCGAGGGGAATCGCGGATATGTCAACGGCGGTTTCCCCGCGGCTTGGAGAGGTTTGGGTATACACCAATGCGCTGACGTTCTTGCGTTTGCCGTTAATGAGAATGAGCGTTCTCCCCACGCCCATATTCCTGAGTTCCCACGGGTCTAACAATGCCGTCGCATCATTAACCGGCGTTTGGACCGTGTTGAATGAAGGAACGCGATATTGAAGAATTTTATCAAACGAGTTCTGCCCGGTACGAGATATTTCTCGAAATTGCAGGACATCAATCGGCAAGGGCGAATCGGTGACGGTTCTGGTCGAGGCTCTGGTCCCAACGATAACAACAGCTTCTCTTTCCAGCGCCTGCGATTGCAGTTCCACGCTCAGTTGTCGTTCTTCATTTGCTGCCAACGTCACAGACTCCGTTTTGGCGGCATAACCCAGCAAAGAGAAGGTAATTTGGTAGGTTCCGGCGTCCAATCTGAGCGTATACCTTCCGTTCGCATCCGTTACAGTTCCGCGCAATGTTCCTTTCACCAAAACATTTGCACCGACAAGGGGTGTCCCTTCGCTGCTCACGGTGCCAGTCAAGACCTGAGACATGACGCCCACTGGTATGAAGAGCGCGAAAAGGATCAATAAGCTGATCGCACGTTGCTTAAACATAACTCCTCCGTCCGAATTGTTAGTGAATAACTAAGGGGTGATTCCGGGTAACGGAATCACGATTGAAATTTCTAAATGATAACTCGAAAAATCATCATTGTCAAGCATTTTTTTGAACATTTTGTAACATTTTCTTGAACCTTAGTTCCACCCGATCCGACCGTCGATCATCCGCCCTCTGCACAAAAGCTGGTGACCGGTAATGAGGAATTGATTCTCTTGCGGGCCGAAGCCAATATCGGTTTGGGCAATTTAGCGGCAGCACAAACGGATATCAAAGAGAAATCCGTTGGGTTTTTCAATCCGTTGGAAATTTAAAACTCAGAATTTTTTTCTAACTTTTGCTGCGCAAAGGCCTAAAACATCGGGGTTCAATTGGCCCTTACAATTTTTACGCTTGATACAAAAACGCCGCTTGTCGCGCTATTTCCAAACAAGCGGCGTTTTATTTTTTGAAAAAAATTTCGGTTGAATTTGGGTATTGAATTTTGTATTTTGGGGAAGTACAGCCGAGGACATAAAATCCAATGCCAGCAGAAGATTCATTTCACGATGCGGTTAAAAATGCCTTGATCAAAGATGGATGGAATATTACCCACGATCCATTAATTCTGGGCTTCGGCAAAAGAGATTTATAAAATGGCTGAGTTAGAAAAATATCGGACGATTGTCAGGCGTATTCTCAACGAGTACGCGCAATACAAACCTTCATACGGCGAGATCGAAACCGAAGCCATCTTCGATACGGAAAAAGATCACTATGAGCTGGTTCATGTCGGCTGGGAAGAAAAAAAACGGATTCACGGCAGCGTGATTCACATCGACATCAAAGACGGCAGGGTTTGGATACAACACGACGGCACCAGCGATGGGATTGCCGACGAGCTGGTCGAAGCCGGAATTCCCAAAGAGGAAATCGTTTTGGGATTTCGTTACCCCAAATACAGAAAGTACACCGAATATGCCGCGATAGAAAGATAATCCCAGTGAATTGTTTGCCGTTCGGCAAGGTCACCGTCACTTGATTGTTGCCGTTGAAGGTCAGCTTGAAGGTGAACGAATAATTTTTGGCGGTGTCGTTTTGTCCGCCGGCGACGGTGAACGTGCCTTTGATGGTTCCATCCACCGTTCCGGAGGTTGGAACGGAGGCCGCGTTCATTAAAAAATCCGAGGCTCAATTTGTAAGTCACCCGGTTTTTCGTAATCGTCGTGCCAAAACCGGCCGACTTACCCAGCGCCGGGTAACTGCCGATCGAATTGGACGACGCCATCTTCAAGTCTGTCATCAAACCGCCGTCAGCCTCCGCCACCTCGCTGGCCACCATCGACATCTGTTCCGTCTCGGAAAGGTCGGCAACCGTTTCATCGGGGCCGGTTGCATTTTCCGAGCAGCCGGTCGTGATCATGCACGCCGTAAATAATCCGCGCAGCAAATTTTGCAATTTCATGGTGAAGCTCCTTTCGTTAAAATTGAAATTAAGATTGCTTTGAATCTTCCTGATCCTGCACAGAAGAAGATTTCGCTTTTTGAATTTTGCTACGCTAAAATATACGATAAAACGAAACGAAATGTGTTGCAGCGAGCTTGCGATGGCGTTGCAAAAATCTTTCGAGACGATAACAGCGTTGCGTCGAAAGCAAAGTTTATAGTATTACTCTGGAAAAACTATCCCTGGCCTGCGGCACCGCGTGGCGCGGCGGGCGCCAGGGCAGGCACAATCGCGAAATTTTTTTCACCACAAGGGCCACAAAGCGCACAAAGAAAAAAAGTTAAATTTTGTGTTCTTTCTTTGTGTCCTTTGTGCCCTTTGTGGTTGAGTCTGGCTGCGCCTGCAAGGTTGCGGCTGATGCCGCGCTACGTCATTACCGGAGGAATCCTTATTAATATCGAGCACAGTACTGGTGAGCAAAAAGATTCCCTGGCCTGCGGCACCGCGTGGCGCGGCGGGCGCCAGGGCAGGCTTCCAGAATGACATTTTACAGGAAAACAAACGATATACTTTTCGCGAGAATTTTTGCCCGACTTGTTGCGAAAGGGTGATTTCAGCATGCGTCTGGAGGATCAGGGTGAAGACGAAATCGCCTTTCTGGCGAAGAGCTTCAATCTCATGTCGAGCCGCATCAAAAGATTGATCGAGAATCTTGAAGAGAGCAATGCGGCACGCCAACGCTTGTTTGCCCACGCCACACATGAGATCAAATCGCCGCTCACGTCGATCAAAGGCTTCGTCGATATCATTGAGTACATGAACGTTTTGCCGGAGGCGCAGCAAAAACAAATTCTGCCCGCGGCAAAAAAGGATTTGCAGCGCGTGATTAAAATCGCCAACGATTTGCTCCAGCTCGCGCGCCTGCGTGATCCGCAATATAAGTTTGATCTGAAAGAAACCGATCTGGTGGCGTTGCTGCGAGAAGAGCACAGTTTCTTTGCGCAACGCGCCGCTGCCAATAACGCGACGGCGACGTTTGAATGCTCAATTGCCGGTCGTCTCACGCTCAACACCGATCCGGACCGGCTCTCACAGATTCTCGACAATCTGTGGAGCAATGGCACAACGTGGACAAGCCACAACCAAACAAGAAAAAGCGTAGGAGACGTAAAGATATTTTGGCAAGATAATTGTGGCAAGATGATTAAAGAGCTTTTAAATCATCTTGCCACAATTATCTTGCCAACTCCGATCATTTTATCATTAATTGATTTTGTCTTATTTAAGTTTTCTGTACAATTTTGAGTTGTAAAGTCGACAAATTATAACTACAAAACTTGAAAAGTTGGAGCTGTGGCAGAAGTATTCAAAATCCTCATAAATAAAGGGTAAAATGCTATTCGATGAAAAAATGTTTGCTTTTTTTTTCACAAATTTGACTACTAAAAGATTAAAATATGGCGAGCTCAGCCAACCGATTCAAACGCGCCTCTTCGTGGAGAACGGCGGCGCGAGTATCACGATCTCGAATTTTCTAAGAAATAAATTGACGGTTCCGGCGGAGAGATTGTTCGAGCCGTTTTATCGCCATCCAGGCGACGCGAACAAAGCCGCCGGCTCGGGATTGGGCCTCGCGATTGTAAAAGAGTTGACGGAGAAACTGGGTGGGAAGGTTGAGGCGAGCGTAGATAAGCAGGCGATTACGATTAAGATTCGGTTGCCGTTGCCGACAGAATAAACATTGAAATTGGCGCAAAGTTTTATTATATTTCAATACCAAATTCAATGGAGAAAGCTATGACGAGTTCTGTTATTACCTTACCTGTAAGTGTTGAGCAGATGGCCGTAGCGATTCGAAAAATGCAATTCACCGATCGCAAGCGGCTCATCGAATTAGTGCCGGAATTGCGCCACGAGAGCATGGAGACTTTGCCTCGCTCGTTGGAGCAGGCGCGTGCTTCCGTCGAGCAATTACGCGTTGAAGTACAGCAAGCACTCGCCGGCGCAAATCCTTCGCCGGATGAACCATTCTTCGGCGGTTTAACCGTCGGCCAATATCTTGACCTCCCCGACAACCAGCGCGCACAACTATGGGATGATTGGGCGGAGGTCGATCTCGATACAATGGAGGAAAGGGAGGTCTAAATTGTGCGATGCCTGTGAGATAAAGTTACGGCGCGACGTGTCCTGGAAGGTTTGCTAAAACTCGCCGAAGCACGCGAGTTAACTGAAGACGAGGTGTTTACGCTCGATTTCTACCGCAGCCATCAGCGCAAGGCTTCGATGCAGCGGAACTAAAGATAAAGGGGTATTTTTATGAACATGGCTTTCATCCAATCATGTCTGCAGGTACAGAATTACCGCATTACCAAACATGCCCGTCTGGTTATGGCTGAACGGGGCATCGCGACAACAATGATTGAGAAGGCAGTAGAATTTGGCGAGATCTTTGAACGTGAGCCCGACGACCAGCCTTATCCCTCGGTGCTGATTTTGGGGTGGTTGGAATCAGGCGATCCATTACACATTAAATGCTCCAAGTCTCCAGAGGTGCCAAATCTACGCATCGTTACCGTTTACGAACCTGACGATGCCAAATGGGAATCTGATTACAAAACGCGCAAAAGAAAAGCAAGGTGAGTAAAATGAAAAAAAACGATGAACTCAAAGACCTGTGTGACTTTTGTGGCGGCGAGTTGCACGAAGGCATCACAGAGTTGAAGTTACGCGTTGAAGGCGATCTCGTTATCTGCGAGAACCTGCCGGCGCAAATTTGCAGCCAATGCGGCGAAGCGTACTTTTCCGCACAGGTATCGCACCAGATTGACGCGATCATCGCTCGACGCAAAGGAATCAAACCGCTACGTTACGAAACCGTTCCGGTATATTCTCCAGCTTTGGTAAATGTCTGATGAACGAAAAACGATTAGGCGAATTGACTGAGCAGGAATTTACGGGCATGATGGATTTTGTGTTTGGCGATGAGTTCGACCAGATGACCGCCGCTGAATTTTTTGGAACATTGAAGGCGATGGACAGGGCCGAAGCACCAGAGCATGTTTTGGTTAAAG
>Ga0247727_10003261_pt1 | contig 36119 bp, 31 predicted proteins | sample WisWelCaveWW1625_FD_202498 | JGI IMG/M metagenome (GOLD analysis project Ga0247727, IMG submission 202498) | Biofilm microbial communities from Wishing Well Cave, Virginia, United States - WW16-25 | ecosystem: Environmental > Aquatic > Deep subsurface > Groundwater > Cave microbial mat | place...
CGGCTTCGATTCAACAATCGGTGGATGCAGGAAAGCTTCGAGCGATTGATCGAAGAATATGAGTTCATCAGCCAGCAGATCACTCGTCAGACTGCGTTGCTGCGGGAGCTCGCAACGACCGAACTGTACCGTGAGCGGGTAGCGATTCTGTGTAGTGCGCCGGGCATCGGCTTGATTGCGGCAATGGAATACCTCCTGGAGCTTCAGGACGTTGAGCGGTTCAGGCGGTCGCAGCAATTAGCGGCGTATGTAGGGCTGACACCATCGCAGTACTCGAGCGCTGATAAGGTCCGCATGGGAAGGATAACAGCGATTGGCAAGAACTCCCTTCGAGGAACTCTGGTCGAAGTAGCATGGCGCGTGATTGCCAAAGATGGTGCCATGCGTCAAAAATACGAGACACTCAAAGCACGAAGTGGATCGAAGCGTGCAATTGTAGCGATTGCGCGGATAATGTTGTTGCGAACGCGGCGGATGCTCATTGAGCGCAAACCGTATCTTATAGGATTGGCGGCATAGGTATTGTGGAATTGAAACCGGAAAGATCGTGGGTAGGATGACGACGTAATTGCGGCTGTGCGTCCCGCATCGAGTGGGAACCATCCCGCCGATGGCGGGATTAGTGTGTCGCGTCCAGATTTATCAGAATACCTCGAATCGATTAACTGTGGCCAAGTATTTAACGTGGACCACGAATAGCAGGCTGGTTGGATTCTTTAATACCATTTTCGTATTGAACAGACTTGACTTTGTACATAGCAGGCGAAATTTGCGGTTCTGGATTTCTTCAATCATCGTGTTTGGGAATCAAAGATCCTTTTTGTATATTGTTCACGTAATATGATACGTTCTGCACTAATACTGCTTCTGTTCTTTTTCACAGCATCTTTTTTGTGGTGCGGTGATAGCGATTGCCTCAACGGGACAAGCGATGACAATTGTGCTTCCTTAGTTTGCTCAAAACTAGGCAACCATAGTACTCCCAGTAACGGGACGACCACAAAGAGCGCTGCGCAATGCTTTTGCGTCTGCCACATCCCTTTTGTTGAACACAAGCTGGCACTTCTCACAGTTCACCCGCCAGTACAATCGGCCGTTTTTCTTTTCTCGTTCACTACCACGTCTCCCTCAAACAAGACGGTTTTTCATCCCCCAAAAGCTGTTTAGGTCCCTTCTTCCAGATTGCCCCCTATCCATAGTGAACGTGGGCAACTCTTTGATCTAATTTTCAATCAATAACCATAATACAGCGAGGTTCGCCTTGAAAAGGAGTATCTCTAAGGGGGGACTGACTTTTTTGCGCCGAGGGCACATGAGCTTCTGGCTCATGTTGTTCCCGCTACTTGCTTGCGGTCAATCAACAGAGAAGCTATCCCTCAACGATGCAATAATGATAGCGCTTCAAAACAATTCAGATATCATAAAAGCACAAAAAGAAATCGATGCTGCGGGGGGAAGAATTCTGCAAGCTGGCAGGATTCCCAATCCAGAACTCAGTGTGAATTGGAACGAGACGCCTACAAATCTGAACATTGGCGACGCGGATGAAAGGGACATTGGACTAAGTCAAGAAATCGAGTTTCCCGGGAAGCGGGGGGCACGGATTGACGTTGCTGAGCATGAAAAAGTGATCGTAGAGCTGTCGTTGGATCGCATCAAGACGCTGACTATCTCCAGAGTGAAGAGGAGCTATTACCAAGTGCTCTTAACCGGAGAAACGATCACAAGTTTAGAGTCCACGATCTCACTCTTGAATGACTTTCTCAAACAGGTGACCGAGCGATACCAAGCAGGTTCGAGCACCTATTTGGATGTCATCAGAACGAAGGTTGAGACCACACGATTAGGCAATGAGCTTGTGGAAGCGAGGCGTGATCAACAACAGAGAATAGCCGAATTGAACATTCTTCTTGGTCGACTGGGAGAAACACCCGTAACGCTCAGCGATTCGTTACAGTACGAACCGCTTCAATTGTCCCGTGATTCTGTGCTCGTTCAATATTCAGTGAGGAGCTCATTCCTACAGCTCGCTGAACGGGAAGCGCTTCGAGGGCAGTCGTTAGTTTCACTTGCCAAAAAGAGCTACCTCCCCGATTTTTCCTTTGGGTTATTTCATCAGCAACGAGCCGAAGAACCTCCGTTTAACGCAAACGATTTCAGCGGGATTACCACACGCTCATTGGGTTTGCAATTGGGCATATCTGTACCACTGTGGTTCTGGCAACAGCCCAGAGGACAGGTCGAAGAAGCTCAGGCGATAGTAGATATTGCAGCTATCCAAGTAGAAGCAGCTCGCCGGCGAGTAAGACAAAGCATAATTAATGCGTATCAGCTTGCCAGTGTTGCGAACCAGCAGGTACAAGTGTTTCAAACCTCGCTCCTGAGAGATGCCGAGGATGAATTACGGGCAGGCATCTCAGGGTACCAGAACAATCAAATTGATGTGCTGAATCTTTTCGATATTTATCGAACCTACCGAGCGACGAAAATCGAGTATGCCCGGGCACTATACAACTACCTCGCTGCAAAAGCTGAGCTTGATGCTTCGGCGGAGGTTCCAGAATGAGTTATCAACATCAATTATCAGTGTTTGGAGAAACAATAATGAAACAATTTATCGTAATGACTGTCCTCGCATCGTTCATTCTCTTCCCGGGCTGCGGCGGAAAAAGTTCAGAAGAAGAAATTAAAGCGCCGGATGAACACAAGGCGGAAGAGAAGAAGACACTTACGCTTTCTAGAGACCAGCTCGCTCAGATAGATGTAATGACGGAGGCCGTTACAATACGCCCACTGCCCATTCCGCTGACGTTTCCAGCGAAGGTGATGCTCAACGATCGCAGCGTCGCCCATATATCTGCGAGGGTAAATGGGAGGATTGAAAAAGTAAATGCGGTTGTCGGTGATCGTGTGCGAAAAGGAGATGTCTTGGTCGAGATTTACAGCCAGGAATTTCTCACCATGCAATCGGAATTTACACAAGCGGAAGAACGCCTCAAGCGCATAGCTGAGGGAACACCTGATTATGGAACAGCGCACGCCATCTACAAGTCTGCACGAAGTAAGTTACAAGTCGTTGGTGCTACAGTTGAAGAGATTGATCGATTAGAAAACGAGCACACGCCACAGACGTATCTTTTCGTGCGTGCACCCTTTTCAGGATCGATCTTGAATGCAAACGCCCGAGCAGGTGAATTTACCCAGGTAGGTACAGAGTTGTATACTGTTGCTGACCTTACGACCTTGTGGGTGCTTGCAGATATCTATGAGAAGGATCTCCGCTTCGTGCACCCCGGAATGGCCACAACCGTGACGGTCAGTGCATATACCGACATGAAATTTCGCGGAAAGCTTACTACGCTCTATGATGTTGTGGATGAGAAAACGAGAACTGTGAAGGCTCGGATTGACGTGGATAATGCCAGGGGGTTGCTCAAGCCGGAGATGTTTGCAACCGTGGACATTCTCTCAAGCAGTGATAAAGCAACATTGATTATTCCTTCCAGTGCATTGGTGGGAGAGACGGAGAATCAATACGTCTTTGTGGAGAAGAACGACACATCGTTCGAGCAGCGGTCCGTGCGCCCCGGAGCGGTGACGAAGGATTATGTGGAAATCATTTCCGGCCTGAGCGATAAGGAACGCATTGTTGTCCAAGGGGGCTTCTTCTTGAAGTCTGAGCTTAGCAAATCGGCGTTTGGGGAAGAGTAGCCATGATCGACAAGCTCGTCACCTTTGCCGTTCGCCAGCGATTCTTGATAATGTTATTCACTCTTCTTGTTGTCGGAGTTGGTGTCTTCGCACTCTTGAAGATCCCGATTGATGCGTTCCCCGATGTAACAAACATACAGGTTCAGGTAATCTCGAATGCGCCCGGCCTTTCACCCGTGGAGGTCGAACGTCTTGTGACATTCCCGATCGAGGTGACGATGGGGGGGTTGCCCGGGGTCGCTCAAGTTCGCTCGGTCTCGAAATTTGGACTGTCGTTGATCACGATTGTCTTTGATGATAATGTGGACATCTATTTTGCGAGACAACTCGTGTTCGAACGGCTCCAAGATGCAAAGGAGAAACTGCCGACCGGAATCGAAGCAACCATGGGACCCATATCGACCGGGTTGGGTGAGATCTACCAGTATACCATCGAAGGCAAAGACTACACGCCGATGGAACTTCGCACAATCCAGGATTGGATTATCCGACCCATCTTACGGACCGTCAGTGGCGTAACGGATGTGAATAGCTTCGGGGGTTTTGTAAAGCAGTATCAAGTCCTTGTCGACCCCGACAAACTGATTAATTACAACATCACCTTTCGCCAGGTGTTTGAAGCTCTGGAACGGAATAACGCTAACGCAGGCGGCAACTATATTGAACACATATCCGAGCAGTATGTCGTCAGGGGCGTAGGTTTGGTAAAAACCATCGACGACATTAAGAATATCGTCATTGATACTCACGAAGGGACGGCGCACTACATTCGGGATGTGGCTGATGTCATCATCGGGCCAGAAGTTCGGCAAGGGGCAGTGACGATGAACGGCGAAGGTGAAACCGTTGTGGGGATTGCACTCATGTTGAGGGGAGCAAGCGGACGTGACGTTGTCACCCGGGTAAAAGATAAAGTCCAGGATATCAAATCGGCACTTCCTCCCGGCGTCACGATGAACCCGTTCTACGACAGAACCGAGCTTGTCAAAAAAGCAATCGCCACAGTGACAAAGGCGCTGGAAGAAGGGGCGGTGTTCGTGATTATCGTGTTGCTGTTGTTGCTCGGGAATATTCGCAGTGCACTGATTGTCACGTTGGTTCTTCCAATTGCGGCATTGGTTGCTTTCATCATGATGAACCAGGTTAATCTCTCGGCAAATCTGATGTCTCTCGGTGGGCTTGCCATCGGTATCGGCATGATGGTGGACGGCGCAGTGGTCATGGTGGAAAACATTTATCGGCTTCGATCAGAGAAACCTCATGAACCGATTGCCTCCGTCGTCCTCGAGGCAGGCAAAGAGGTTGGGCGACCCATCGTGTTTGGTATTTCCATCATCATTGTGGTGTTCCTTCCGTTGTTTACGCTCCAGGGTTTCGAGGGCAAAATGTTCGCTCCCATGGCATGGACAATCAGCTTTGCTCTCCTCGGATCGTTGCTTCTTGCCTTGACCTTTGTTCCGGTCATGTGCACTTACCTTCTCAAAGGGAAGGTTTCAGAGAAGGAAAATATTTTGCTATCGCTCATCAAGAAGGTCTATCTTCCCGTTCTCAGCGCGGCGTTGAAACATCGTGCCATCGTCATCTCGAGTGCCGTTGCGCTGTTGATTATCAGTCTCGTGTTGTTCCCGTTCATCGGCACGGAGTTCCTTCCACAACTGGACGAAGGGGCAATTGCGGTAAAAGCGATCCGATTGCCCGCCATCTCACTCACACAATCGCTCGAGATCAACGGGCACATTGAAAGCATTCTCAAGTCCTTCCCGGAGGTAATAGCAGTCGTCTCAAAGACGGGAAGAGCCGAGATTGCCTCTGACCCCGAAGGGCCGGAAGTGAGTGATATTCTCGTCAGCTTGAAGCCTCGTGAAGAGTGGACGACAACCAGTTCCAAGGAAGAACTGGTTGACCTCATGAGGAAGAAGTTATCAGGAATTCCCGGTGTCGTATTCGGCTTCACACAACCGATTCAGATGCGTGTCGATGAGCTGGTCTCCGGTGTGCGGTCTCAGATTGCGGTGAAGCTATTTGGCGAAGACATGAGGCTTTTGAAAGCGAAAGCCGATGAGATTTATGCTGTCATGACCAAGGTTCGTGGTGTCGCCGACCTCAAGGTCGAGCAGGTCTCCGGGCTTGGGTACTTTCAAATTGAGATCGACAGAATAAAACTCGCACGTTATGGCATCAACGTCTCCGATGTCCAGGAAATTGTTGAGGCAGCGATCGGTGGCAAGGCTGCCACCGAAGTGTTCGAAGGTCAGAGGCGGTTTGCCGTCGTCCTTCGTCTTCCAGAGGGGAAGCGAACTGTTGATGCAGTGGGCAATATTTTTGTCTCGACTCCCGATGGAGCTCGTGTGCCGTTGAGCCAGCTTGCGTCAATTCGTGTCGAAGAGGGACCGGCACAGATCAGCCGGGAGAATGCATCTCGCCGCATCGTAGTCGAGTGTAATGTTGTCGGACGTGATATCGGAGGGTTCGTCGCAGAAACGCAGAAGAAGATTGCGGCGAGCGTACAGATTCCGCCGGGGTACTTCATCACATGGGGCGGACAGTTTGAAAATCAGCAGCGGGCTATGGCACGGCTTTATATCGTTGTTCCCTTAGTTATCCTCCTGATTTTCGTGTTGCTGTTCAGCTCTTTTAACTCTCTCCGCAACGCATCGTTGATTATTCTCAACATCCCCTTCTCAATGATTGGGGGAATCGTGGCGCTCTACCTATCGGGTTTCAACTTGAGCGTCTCTGCGTCTGTTGGTTTCATCGCCCTCTTCGGTGTGGCAGTGCTGAACGGGATTGTAATGGTATCATATTTCAACAAACTGCGTCAGGAAGGGGTGGAACTCAACGAGGCCATCCGCAAGGGGGCTGAGCTCCGCCTGCGTCCGGTGCTCATGACGGCGCTTGTGGCTGCCCTTGGCTTGCTGCCGATGGTCTTCGCCTCCGGTGTGGGCGCCGAGATTCAAAAGCCGCTGGCGGTCGTTGTAATTGGAGGATTAATTTCTTCGACGCTTCTCACGTTGATCGTGCTGCCGGCGCTGTATGGTTGGTTTGAAAAAGAACAAGTGGAATTCTAACACTCAGAATCGGGGATACTTACTATGAAACAGATTCAAGCGTACATTCAACCGTTCATGGTCGATAAGGTCGTGGCGGCCCTGAAGACACTGCACATTCATGGAATGAGCATCATGGAAGCAAGAGGGTTTGGTCGAGAGAAGGATCAGAGTTATGCTCACCATTATGTGGATGACACGATCCAGTTTACGCCCAAGATGAAGATCGAAATCGTTTGCCTCGATCAAGATGTGAAAAAGATTGTTGAGGCGATTCAGAAGAATGCCCACACAGGAAGAAAAGGCGACGGAAAAGTGTTTCTTACGAATGTTGAGGAAGCGATCAGTATATTAAGTGGGGAACGAGGAGAAAAGGCCGTCTAATGATAAGTGATAGCTTGCAATCTCGGTCATCGGTTGCGCTGCCAGCGATATTTCACTCGGTTGGAGCGAAGGAAAACAGCGGACGAGACTTCTCTCCTTATGTACAGGTGATGAAGGAAAGGCATGATTAACAGGCTCATTGAATTTGGCCTGAAGCAACGTCTGCTCGTTATTGCATTGACAATCCTCATTGCTGCGATTGGCTTCTATGCGCTGAATAACATCCCCATAGATGGATTTCCAGATGTGACGAATATTCAAGTCCAAATTCTCGCCGAAGCACCCGGACTTTCACCTCTCGAAGTTGAAAAGCTGGTAACCTTTCCCATCGAAGTAACGATGAATGGCCTTCCGCGCCTGACGCAAATCCGTTCTATCTCGAAGTTTGGCCTCGCTGTTGTCACCGTCGTTTTCGAAGATGGTGTCGATGTGTATTTCGCACGGCAGCTCGTCTTGGAACGACTGCAAAACGCACGAGGATCACTCCCCGCAGCGCTCCCGGAACCGGAACTTGGACCGATCACGACGGGCATGGGTGAGATCTTTCAGTACTATCTGGAAAGTGACAGCCTCGACCTCATGAGCTTGCGAACGATCCAGGATTGGGTTGTCAGACCGCGGCTTCGTACTGTTCCCGGGGTCACGGAGGTCAATAGTTTCGGCGGACTTGTCAAGCAGTACCACATCCTTGTTGATCCAAATCTCCTGTTAAGTTACAACCTAACTTTAGATAATGTCTTCGATGCTGTCGAAAAGAACAACTCCGTTGCTGGTGCAAATTTTATAGAACATGCATCGGAACAATACATTATTCGAGGAATTGGTTTGATCCAGGAAGAAAGGGACCTGGAGAATATCATCGTCAAGAACGAAGGCGGTACGCCAATCTATGTCCGGGATGTAGCCCAAGTGGGTCTCGGACCTGAAGTTCGTCAAGGAGCGGTCATGACTCCCAAACGTGGAGAGGTCAGCGCTGCCATTATCATGATGTTGAAAGGTGAGAATAGTCGAAAAGTGATCCAGCGGGTGAAAACAAAGATCGAAGAGATGAACAAGACCCTCCCAGCACACGTCAAGATTCATCCATATTATGACCAAACCGATCTTGTTGAGAAGACGATTTCAACAGTGAAGACAAATCTCATTGAAGGTGGACTGCTGGTAATTGCGGTGCTGCTTGTTTTCCTCGGAGATGTACGAGCTGCATTTATTGTAGCACTGACAATCCCCCTATCGATGCTGTTCGCATTTATCGGCATGGAATGGCTTGGTCTTTCGGCGAACTTGATGAGTCTCGGTGCAATCGACTTCGGGATGATCGTCGACGGTTCTGTGGTGATGGTCGAGAATTTCGTTCGAAAACTCTCGCACAAGGAATCTGAGCTGACCAAACTTCAAGTCATCGAACGGGCAGCAACAGAAGTCGGGCGACCGATCCTCTTCGGTATTCTCATCATTGTTGCAGTCTACCTACCGATACTTACTCTTCAGGGAATTGAAGGCAAAATGTTTACGCCGATGGCGTTCACCGTCGGGTTTGCCCTGATAGGCTCCTTGCTTTTTGCGCTGACACTGATTCCCGCCCTCAGTTCATTGTTTCTCAAAGAGAAGAAGTATCACCAGGAGCCACAGGCGATTCACTGGATGAGAAAGCTCTACACACCTTTGCTCGAGAGAGCGATGAAACGAAAATGGGCAACGCTCGGTATTGCTCTGCTCGTTTTCGTGGTCTCGATTTCGATTGTGCCGCTCTTAGGTACTGAGTTTATCCCCGAACTTGATGAAGGTACATTCCTCATTCAAGCAATTCGGTTACCGAGCATTTCTCTCAAGGAATGTATAGAAATTGAAAAGAAGATCCAGGAAATCATCATGCAATTTCCAGAGGTGGAATCTATCGTGAGTCGTCTTGGCAGGCCCGATATTGCCACTGATCCAATGGGAGTAAATTGGAGCGAAATATTTGTGTCCTTGAAGCCACAGGCGGAATGGAAGAACGCAAAGACAAAGGATGAGTTGGCAGAGAGAATGGTGGAGGAGTTGAATCGCATCCCCGGTGTGAACTACAATATCACCCAGCCAATTGCCATGCGTGTTGATGAGTTAATTTCTGGAGTCAAGGCTGATATTGCTGTCAAACTCTTCGGAGACGATCTGAATACTCTTAAGCAGAAAGCCGAACGAATCGCTCAAGTGGTCACATCAGTGCGAGGTGCAGCCGATGTAACTGTGGAACAGATCTCCGGTCAGACGTACTTGAATATCTATATCGATCGTGACGCCATTGCACGGTACGGGTTAAACATAGCTGATGTCCAGCAGGTCATTGAGATCGCCATCGGAGGGAAAGTAGCAACGGAAGTGTTTGAGGGACAGAAAAGAGTTGGTGTGTTTGTTCGGTATCCTGAGACTAGACGGGGAGATATTCAGGCGATTCAGAACACATTTGTGAACTTACCACACGGGGGCACGATTCCACTCAGTCAGATCGCTCGCATTGCCGATGAGGAAGGTCCCGTGCAAGTGAGCCGGGAATACGGTCAACGCCGAATTGTAGTAGAATGCAACGTCCGTGGGCGAGACATTGGAGGATTTGTCGCCGAAGCGAAGAAAAGAATCCAGGAAGCTGTCAGCTTGCCGCTTGGTTATTATATTACGTGGGGTGGACAGTTTGAGCACCAAGAGAGCGCCAACCGTCGCCTGATGATCATTCTCCCTCTGTCGATCTTCATCATTTTCGTCTTGCTCTTCACGACATTCGGGAACTTGCGTCACTCGTTGCTCATTCTTATGAACTTACCCTTTGCTCTAAGTGGTGGAGTATTCGCTTTGTTAATTCGGGGCTTACATCTCAGCGTTTCGGCATCCATTGGTTTCATTGCCCTTTTTGGTGTAGCAGTATTAAATGGTGTCGTCCTAATCTCCTACATAAATCAACTCCTACGAGAAGGACACGAATTAGAGTTTGCCATAATCAGGGGAGCTTCTGACCGTCTGCGACCTGTACTGATGACAGCACTTGTAGCAAGCCTCGGATTTATCCCAATGGCGCTCTCTCAGGGAACCGGCGCTGAGGTTCAGCGACCATTAGCGACTGTTGTGATTGGTGGGTTGATTACCTCCACCCTTTTGACGCTGTTTGTTCTACCGACTGTCTATCAGTGGATCGAAAGACGAAGAATACCAAGGTAAAAAGTGAATACTTATTGGACGATTTTCTTCGGCATCCTGCTTCTGAGCGTCATCCACGCGGCAATACCCAACCATTGGGCGCCGCTGGTGGTGTTTGGGAAAACCGAGAAGTGGACTGCACGGCAGCTTGTTCTCTACACTGCCATCGCTGGCTTCGCGCACACAGCGAGCACAGTGCTTATTGGAATAATTGTTGGAGTAATTGGTATACAGCTTTCACGAGAATATCAGTTGGTCACCCGCGTCGTTGCCCCACTTGTGCTCATTGCACTTGGTGTAGAATATCTCGTGCGTGACATTCGAGCAAACAAAAAACACAATCATCACCATCACGAGCATATCCACATCGAAGATCCAAACAAGAAAACGACGTTCGGCATTCTTGTTTCTCTTTCCGTTGCGATGTTTTTTCTCCCCTTGTATTGAAATTGAAGCATATTACTTTACTGCAAGCGGCATCGGCCGGATCGGAATCTGGATTGGCTTAGCATCGATGGTTCTGTATGCGCTGTATCTCTGGAGAAGAAATTTGACCGCTTGCATGTTGATGCATTTGCTAAACAACTCTGTGGCATTTCTTGTTATACCTGAACTTCTGCCGCAACAATCATCTGAGCCGTGATGCTCAAGGGTACTTCGCCTAACAGGCGGGTTTACGACGCTCACATTCGTTGTGGCGAAGCCATGCCTTCGGCAAAAGAAAGATTATTGTGTTCGCTCCATGCCATTTGCCGTAATAAGAATTGATTTGTTCATAGGCGCCAAACGGCACGGCGTAAACACGCCACACGTTCCGCAGCCATTCGCTCGCGCGTGTCCCGCTAAAACGCAGCGGGACACAAAAGCACGCTGCGCTCATCCCGACAAAATGCATCGGGATAAATCGTGGCGGGTCGCGAAGCACGGCAAGCGTTCACTCGTGCCAAAAAACGGCAACGTTCGCGCTTCGGACTTCACGCGCAGCGTCGCTCGCCATGTCCACACGCCGCGAATTGACAACAGTGGTACCTTTGGCGTTTGAATTAAGATCATCGGAAATAGCAGAAGGGTGGCCTATGAAATCTTCGAGTCATAACCCTCATTTGAAAGCTGTCTACTGCCATTCCGACTTTAGCATCTGAAGTCCAACCTGATGCGCAAAACAGCCTGGAGACCAATGAGTTCATTCTCTCAGGCAGCAATGCCGAAATGAAGCGACAACTTAACACAATTGAGATTCAACTGAGGTGAAAAAACGACACCCTGGCCTGGCTCTCACGATCACAAGTTGCGGCTATGCAATCATCGTAGCAACCATGTCAGCGAAAGCATCTAACGTCTCCCACTACAGGCATTGAGAAGTGAACCAGTCCTCACAACACTGCTCAGTATTGACTCATTCCTCCCGCTTGTTTACATTGCATGCAAGATTTGCGCGTGCCATAAAGACTTGCCTATCCCGGATGCTCTACCATGGATGATGCTCTTTTAGTCCACAGACTGCAGTTCGCGTTTACCATCGCCTTCCATTACCTGTTTCCTCAGCTCACGATGGGGTTGTCACTCCTCATCGTTCTTCTTAAAGCCATGGCATTCCGCGCCGGGCACGAACGCTATAACGTTGCGGCACGATTCTGGGGAAAGATCTTTGCCATCAACTTTGCACTGGGCGTGGTCACCGGCATCCCGATGGAATTCCAGTTCGGAACAAACTGGGCAAGGTTCTCGACGTTTGCTGGCGGCGTCATTGGACAAACGCTGGCAATGGAAGGCGTCTTTGCATTCTTTCTTGAGTCGAGCTTTCTTGGACTTTTTCTTTTCGGTGAAAAGAAGTTAGGACCACGCGGCCACTTTGTCGCCGCCTTCCTGGTGTTTCTCGGCTCATGGATTTCCGGCTATCTCATCGTCGCCACCAACGCGTGGATGCAGCATCCCGTCGGGTACGAAGTCGCACATGACGGATCGGTTCAATTGGCAAGTTTTTGGGGGTTGTTGCTCAACCCGTGGGCCGGATGGCAATATGTCCACACGATGGGCGGAGCCGTCGTCACGTCCGCATTCGTCATGGCGGCAGTCGGTGCTTATTTTCTCCTGGCGAATCGTGAAGCGGAATACGGGAGAGTGTTCGTCCGCGTCGGAGTGGTCGCGGGCTTGTTTGCCTCGATCTTCGAATTGTTTCCGAGTGGAGACGCGCAGGGAAAAAACGTTTTGCAGCATCAGCCGGCAACCTTTGCTGCAATGGAGGGTCTCTTCGAAACAAAAGAGGGGGCGGAGCTCGTCCTGATCGGTCAGCCGGACATGGAGAAGCTCAAGATCGATAATCCCATCCACGTGCCGAAACTTCTCAGTTACTTGACGTACTATCGCTGGTCTGCTGAGGTCAAAGGCTTAGATGCTTTTCCCCGCGAACAATGGCCCACCAACATACCGCTTCTTTATTACTCTTACCATATCATGGTGGGCCTCGGAACGATCTTCATTGCGATCATGGTTGCGTCTGTCTTCCTCCTGTGGAAGCGAACGCTTTATTCCGCACGATGGGCACTCTGGATTCTGATGCTGAGTTTTCCCTTTCCCTACATCGCGAATACTGCCGGCTGGTTTACGGCAGAGCTCGGACGCCAGCCGTGGCTGGTCTACGGCCTTCTGCGCACCGCAGAGGGGACGTCGCACACCGTCTCGGCCGGGAACGCACTTTTCACTTTGCTCGGATTTCTCGGAATGTACTTTGTGCTGGGGGTTTTGTTTTTGCTCCTGGTAATCAAGAAAATCAATGTCGGACCGGAAGCTTCTCCTCACGCCAAACATTAAGGCAGACCTTATGCTGAATTACGGATTGAATAGGAATTTCTGATGGAAATCCTCTGGTTTGTCATCGTCACATTCATGATTACGATGTATGTCGTCCTCGACGGCTTTGACCTCGGCGTCGGGATTGTCCACCTCATCGTCGGCAAGAATGATGACGAACGCCGGTTGACTCTGAAGACGATAGGCCCGGTGTGGGATGCAAACGAAGTCTGGTTACTTGCCGCAGCCGGAACCCTGTATTTTGCATTTCCCCGTCTTTATGCATCAAGCTTCAGCGGGTTTTATCTCCCCCTGATTATCGTCCTCTGGTTACTTATGCTGCGGGGCCTTGGTATCGAATTCCGCCATCAAGTGGATCATTCCATGTGGCGATTATTCTGGGATGTTGTCTTCTCGCTTTCCAGCGTGCTCCTGGCCATATTTTTCGGCGCTGCGTTGGGAAATGTCGTGCGGGGCGTACCATTGAACAAAGATGGATATTTCTTCGAGCCACTCTGGACAACGTTCACGGTTGTCCCCGAGGCGGGCATTCTCGATTGGTTCACCATCCTCATCGGGTTCGTTGCGTTCTGCACACTCATGCTCCACGGCTCGCACTATATCTCCATGAAAACCGAGGGGACAATCCAAAAGCGCTCCCGTTCCGCAGCCGCCAGCGCCTGGTGGGGGACTTTCTTCACTTCACTCGCAGCTCTCATTGCGACGTCCTCCATTCGACCGGAGACCTGGAACAACTTCTCCGAGCATCAATGGGGCTACATCTTCCCGGTAACCGGAATGTTGGGATTGGGTGGCGCGTATTACTTTCGGGTACGGAGGAACGACACGGCGGCGTTTCTGTCCTCTGCAACTTTCATAACATCCATGCTCGCGAGCACTGCGTTCGGCTTATACCCGAATGTCCTTCCTTCCTCGATCGATGCGTCGCATAGCCTGACTGTACACCAGGCCGCCGCGTCCGAATATGGTTTGCGCGTCGGGATCGTTTGGTGGACCGCAGGCATCGGGCTTGCCGTCGGATATTTCTCCTACGTTTATCGCTCCTTCCGGGGAAAGGTTTCTGGACAGCCGGAGGAATCAGGCTACTAACTGTCGACTGACCACCTCCGTTTGGACAGGCAAGAATGCCCGCCTAGCTCTTGGAATCCAAGATGGCGGGCAGGCCCGTCCTACCGCTTTCCGTTCTTCACTTCAGCTTTTCTCTCTTTTGAATATCCAGACTTCCCTGTTTCTCATAATTGAGAAAAAAAACCACCTGATTCCATTTCTAGCCCTCAATTCGTTTAACCTTGGACATTCCGCAATGGAATGGTTCTTGTCTATTCTGGATTGAAAACTGACCCCTCGTGGCAAGTAGTACTTCGTGAACGAAAGGAGGAGGGCAATGAAGATCTGCGATTTTCCAATTGTGTTGCGGAGTCACACGCTTATCGTTATATCCTTCGGAGTCACATTTTTCCTCCTGGCCGCTCTATTTGGCTGCGGGCAGAAATCTGCCGAGACGCAGAAAGTTAGGGCGACCGTTACGATCCAGAATCTCCAAACCGCATACGGGAAGGCTGTGAAATACCGGCGCATGTATTCCTTGTTTGCCGGGAAGGCCGAGGCAGAACGCGTCAAGAACGTAGCGGAACTCTACCGGGCCGCCGCGCGTTCGGAGGATATTCACGCTGCAAACCACGCGGCCCTTCTTCCGCAGTATGAGATGAAGCCGGAAGAACCGGAACGGGATTCGGTCCCTGTCGGCTCACTGCTACAGACACTGAAAATGGCCGTGAGCAGTGAGGAAATCGAGAGCGACAGGTTGTACCCCAATCTCATTCACACCGCCGAGCTGGAAAAAGATTCGGCTGCTATCGACCAGTTTCGGAGAACGCGAGACGCGGACGCGCGTCATGCGGAACTGTTTAGAGAGGCCATCACTCGGGAGGGAAGAATTCCGGGTGTACAATATTTTGTATGTTCAAGCTGCGGGTATATTATGACCTCCGAAAAGACCGAAGAGTGTCCGGTCTGCCATACGAAAAAGGACAAGTTCGAGTAATCTAAAAAAAACATGTTCATCGTCGAGCGGGAACAGCTTCAGTCGCTCTTTGACGCGCTGATTCGCCGCGGTTACGCGCTCATCGGACCGACCGTTCGCGACAGCGCCATTGCGTACGATGAGATCAAATCGGTCGATGATCTCCCCGTTGGCTGGACCGACGAGCAGGACGCCGGAAGATATCGACTCAACCGACGGTCGGATCAGGCGATGTTTGCGTATGCAGTCGGCCCTCACTCATGGAAACGATACCTTCATCCCCCCTCGATTCGATTCTGGCAGGCAAAACGCAATGGCCGTGGGTTCAACATACATGAGGAAGAACGCAAGAATTCGCCTTTTGCTTTCATAGGCGTGAGGCCCTGCGACCTGCGGGCCATAGAGATTCTCGACACCGTGTTTACCGGGCGCGAGTTCGTTGATGCATCCTACGAGAGCAGGAGGAGAGACGCTTTCATCGTTGCAGTCAACTGCATATATCCGGCAAGCACGTGTTTCTGCTCATCGATGCTCACGGGTCCGAGGGCGACCGGCGGGTTTGATCTGTGCCTCACGGAAATCCTCGAGCCCGATCATCACCAGTTCACCGTGGAAGTCGGCTCCCAGCGTGGAGAAGAGATTCTTCAAGATATTCCACGTCGCACGGCAACCGAAGAAGACGCCGAGACTTTCAGATTGCTCATGGCGGAAGCCGAAGCCCGAATCAGGCGGCGTGTCCATACGAAAGATATGAAGGAATTTCTCTATAAGAACTACGAGCATCCGCAGTGGCAAGAGATCGCAAATCGATGCCTGAGCTGTGCCAACTGCACGATGGTGTGCCCGACCTGTTTTTGCACCGCAGTTGAAGACACTACAGACCTCATGGGAAACGAAGCCGAACGATCGCGCAGATGGGATTCCTGCTTCACCATGGACTTCTCGTACATCCACGGCGGCGGCATCAGATCCTCGACGCGAGCGCGGTACCGCCAGTGGATGACGCACAAGCTCGCCAGCTGGGTCGATCAATTTGGAACTCCTGGCTGCACAGGCTGCGGCCGCTGTATTACGTGGTGCCCCGCAGGCATCGACCTCACGGAAGAATTCAGAACAATGCAGGAATCAGAAAATAATAAGCTCATTTGCGAAGAGGTGAAAACCAATGGAAACACTTGACCCCATCCTTGCAGAACACCCATTTCTCAGGGGACTTGACCAGCGCCATCTCCGTCTCATCGTCGGGTGCGCGTCAAATGTGCGCTTCGATGCCGGACAGACGATCTTCAAGGAAGGAGAAGAGGCCAACCAATTCTACGTTATCAGAAGCGGCAAAGTCGCTCTGCAGATTTATGCGGCCGAACGGGGCTCCATCACCGTTGACACGCTGGGAGAAGGCGACATCCTCGGATGGTCGTGGCTTATTCCCCCATACAACTGGCATTTCGATGCAGAGGCAACTGAGCTCACGCGGGCTATCGCTCTCGATGGGAAGTGTCTTCGCAAAAAATGCGAAGAGGACCACGATCTCGGGTATGAGCTTCTGAAACGCTTTTCAAATATCATCCACCAGCGTCTCGAAGCAACGCGGTTACAACTTCTGGACCTTTATGGAACCCATGCTTGAAGTCGAGCTGAGTGAGGATCGGGTCGCTGTCGACCCGATGGTTCCTTCTCTTTTCGCCGTAACACGTATTCACCGGGAAACACGCGATACATTCACCCTAACGCTCGAACCGCCGGAGGGAAACGGCGGTTTCAACTTCACTCCGGGACAGTTTAACATGCTCTATGCCTTCGGGGTCGGGGAAGTCCCTATTTCCATCAGCGGCGATCCGGGCGATGGGCGATTATTGACGCACACGATCCGGGCAGTGGGATCTGTGACGAAGGCCTTCTGCGGTCTGAAGAAGAGCGACAGCCTTGGCGTCCGCGGTCCGTTTGGATGCCCGTGGCCTGTTCACCAGGCAGGCGGGAAGGACATCGTCATCATCGGTGGAGGAATCGGACTGGCGCCGCTCCGACCGGCTGTCTATCACGTTCTGTCGCACCGCGAAAAGTACGGCAAAGTCGCCCTCTTGTATGGAGCGAGAACGCCGAACGACATTCTCTACCTCCGAGAGCTCGAGCAATGGAGGGCGCGGTTCGACGTCGAAGTTCACATCACCGTCGACCATGCAACAACAGCCTGGCGCAGCAACGTCGGGGTGGTCACGAGGCTTATCCCGAGAACTTCCTTCGACCCATCCAACACAATTGCAATGATATGCGGTCCTGAAGTCATGATGAGATTCACCGTGCAAGAGCTTCTGAAACGCGGAGTAGAATCATCCGACATCTACGTCTCCATGGAGCGAAATATGAAATGCGGACTGGGTTTTTGCGGCCACTGCCAGTACGGTCCGCTCTTTATTTGGAAAGACGGTCCGGTGTTTTCCTTTGACCGGATCAGGGCTCTCTTTGCAGTCCGAGAAATCAGACGATGAACCACAAACGAAAACCGAAACTTGCTGTGTGGAAATTCGCATCCTGCGACGGGTGCCAGCTAAGCCTCCTCGATTGCGAGGACGAGCTTCTTGCCGTTGCAGGAGCGGTGGACATTGCGTACTTCCCCGAAGCGTCCCGCCGCGTCACAAGAGAACCGTACGACATTTCGCTTGTCGAAGGATCCGTGACCACGCCTCACGACGCCGAGCGCATACACGCCATACGACGGTCTTCCAAAGTTCTCATCACCATCGGCGCTTGCGCTACTGCGGGAGGCATCCAGGCACTGCGGAATTTCAAAGATGTGAAGGAATTCCCTTCGCTCGTGTATGCTTCTCCCCAGTACATCGAAACCCTCAATAAGTCGACTGCCATCGCCGAGCACGTGCGTGTCGACTTCGAGTTGCGCGGTTGCCCAATCAGCAAGGTATGTGGCGGTAGGAGTTTGAGCATCGATGGTACTGTTATTTCAATTGCCGCAAACTTACCAAACTGTTAGCAGAAAATCAACTTAGTAAAGTTCTTTGCATAATCTTCAAAAATATGTCCCGAATCCAAATGATTGTTCATTCAAATCCTGAAATGCCGGTGCTTTACGGCCCGATGAAATTCTGTAAAAAACAAAATGTTTACCACGTATTTCATCACTATCGCCAAGGAGAAGCTTCAAAAACCCGATTGTTTGTTTCACTGCATCTAGGTCTTGTGCAACTGCTACAGTGTAATATGAGGCATTGTTATCGACTCCGGGTGGAACATCATAGAACGACGAGCGATGCCATTCACCTTGCAGAATGAAGTACGGAGAAAACGCAAGCTCATACCGTGTCCTAACATCCAACCGTGCTAATGTCGAGATTCCGACTTCATTTTTGCCTTTTGGAAGATATTCCACGCCGAGTGTCAATGGCATCGCTAATCGTGCATAGCCGGTAACGGTATGAAGTTTGTACATGGGATAGTTCGTATAAGGGAGTTCTGCCTCAAATCCAAATTTGAACAATTTGTTGATAATATTGAGAAGGGCCTGGTTGCCAGGATCCATCGCGGTCTCGAATTGATAGGAGAATTTAAGTTTCATCTGATAGACGAGCCCTCCAACGAAGTAGAACGGATGCAGAGTCAAGCCCAACGAAGTTTGTGTGCCATTGCGCACTTCATCGTCACTACCAAACGTGCCAGTAGAGACTGCATCGAGGGAGAGGGAGCGAACCCAGAAATCTCCACTCGGAGCGGCAAGGTGATGTTCAAGAATCTTTACGCTAAGATCAAAGTCCAAGGCGTACAGGGCTTCTTGATGAGCAAGGCGGCGGACGTTCACATCAATCGCCTTACCCTTGCCAAAACCCCACTTTGTTTTTCCAATGCTTGCTGAATCAACGTTTACCTGGACTGCGCCTCCATCCTTGAACTCTACCGTAAGATTTTCGAATCCTTCAAAAGGACCGACTAATTTTACCCACTTAGGTCTAGAACTCTTCACGATGATCGCACTTAGACGAAGAACCGTTCCATTTCCGAATACTTTCCAATTGGCGACATCCACAACCATTTTCGGATCGACTGGATTGCTGAATTCGCAGTTAACATCATATTCTACTTTGCGAGAAAGAATCTCGCCATTCGATCCAGTATCCGGAATAACCGTTTCTATAAGGCTTGCCTCTTTCAAGGTCTGAGAGAATATATCTGACAACAGCAGAAGGTAAATAAACACTAAGGTGATAAACCTGAGCTTGTTCATCCGATTTTCTCCTCTCTCATCAAGGCCAAACAATATCTTTGAACCAGCCGTCGTATAATTCTTGAAATGTTGTCGTATCCGAACTATCTGGCACCTTCTGGTCTACTCTCCATTTGTAAGGATCACCCGTACATACTTTTGTAACACACGCTAAGAATCGCACGGGAAAATCCGAGTGTTGGTCCTGAGGTACAACATGTTTGACAACTTGTGGAAGAACCTCATCACAGTTATTTTCAGCAGCGCCTATTCCAGTGCAGGCGAGCGCTTTACAAAATGCTTCTTTTAGTTTTTGCTCCAAGTCCTCAGTCATGATGTATTTCTCCTTCCTCAGTTGGGTCGTTAAACCGTTGATTAACGATTGTATAGCCTGTGGAGCCGGACCGGTTTTGGTTGAGCAGCAGACAGCTACACCCCAGAGAGCGTGGTCGGCACTCTATCAACGATCTGGACAAGAAATCGCCCGTTGAATGCTGCCAGAGACTTGTCGATTTTCTTCTCGTGAAACACGTCGTGTTGATCACATCGATAATTGCGCAGGCTTCGTCGCCATGCTTTGCACTTGTCTTCGACCCGACAATGATTGAAGCTCAATAACCAGTACAAAATTGAAAATGCATCGGATCTTTGGTCTTCCCCGACCATTCCCCTCCCCACTTGAAACCGAATTGCTGGAAGACGCCGACAACATCTGGATCCATGTCACCGGAGTTGCCTTGTACATTGGTTTCCGGATTAAGATCAATTGCGATACCCCAACTATGGGTCGAGAGTTTTCCGCTCGTCCGCTTCGGTCGATAATTATAACAACCGCCAAACGTTCTGATCGCCTCCCGCAATCCTTTACTGTCAATTGTCGCAAAGACCTCCGGAAAGATTGCCGAAAGTTTCTTATGAGAAAGCAGATTCGTAACTGATTTTGACCTATCCCAGGAAAGCGGTATTGAAAACGGCAACGGGGCCCGTGCTAATTGTTCAACTTCCCAACGTGGATCTAAACTGGAATCTTCACGGATGAAATCCATGATGTTTCCAAAGGTCGATATGATCTGATCCGGACCGTGCGGCGGTGTAAGTCCTGATACAGGCGCCTCTTGTGGATGACCTAACAACTCTTGCTTTGACGGGATCTCAATTGTTTGTCCAACAACGATCAAATTGGGATCGAGTATGCCATTGTACGAGGCCAGCTTTTGGTAAAGTTCTGAGTCGCCATAGAAGCTCTTGGCGATTTTCCCCAAGCTATCTCGTTTCTTAATAATATATTGACGAGCCATGTTTCCTCCACAATATATAGTGACAATTCAACACTTCCTACCTCGTTGGGTGGATCTTTACGATTGCCCTATTTGCGCCTGCTTTTCCTTTTGACCACCTTAGTTTTCTGCGCCTCATGCGGCGCTGATGAGGAATTGATTGGCGAGCTGCTATTCTCCTTCCGGTTGGAGCCACCTTTCAGCTTATCCTTTACGCCCATAACAGTCTTCAGGAAATCGTACCAGAATGGAGCACCGAGGCTCACCAGCAACGCCATAGCGAGCCACCCCAGCTTGTTTTTCCACAGTGCCGCAAAGAAGTCATTAATTCCTCGCAACAACGATCCCCCTTCCTCCCGGCTGAATCGAAGTGAATTCCCTGTTGGCGTATTCCAGCGAAAAAGGTCAAGAGTCCTATCCATCGCTAAAGAATCGATGAGAGCCGATTTTTTTCTAATGACTGAATCAATCTGTTGATCTGCGTACTTTAGATCCGAGACGCGGCTGGCATCCTTGATTTGTCGTTCAGCCAGGTCAAGAAGCTTTGGTACCGAGGCAACGACAGCATCTCTGCGCGTTTTGCTGGAGGCGAAATCTCTGTAGATACCAATCACATCAGCATTCGTCGCCATGACAACAAAAAGACTGATGACAAATGCCCATAGCCTCATCCTTCTCTCATAATGTTCCTGAAAAGCTTTCCTGCTGAATTCAAACCAGGTGTCAATTTGCTTTAGAGCTTCTTCAAACTTTTCCTTCAGGGTAGTGTCGCCTGCAATCGGGAGACCTTCGACGATCCCTTTGAGTTTCTTCCCATCGACATCTTCCAGGAGGTGTAAATCAGTGAAACCAAACGTGGTCAGTCGTTCCTCTAACTCCTTCACAATCCTTCTTGCAACTTCGTCGGCTTGACGGCCCAGCCTTCCGATTGTTTGAAAGTTGGCAAGGAATTTCTTCCCGGTATTCGCAGCGGTAAAAAGAGCCAGCAGCTCGCTTCGCATATATGCCGACTTGAGATCAAAAGTTTGCTTAACAATCTGCTCGATCGCCTGCACGATGAGGCTCAAGCCGAGGATTATTGCGGCGGTAGCAATTATTGCGTCAAGGATTTCAAGCATCGTCATCTTCCTTCCTGTTATCACTCTGGACTGGGTTCGTTCGGCTATGGGATAGGGCTGCCAATGTCAATTCCTCCTGTGAAATGGCTTTCGGACTGAGACCAATTGCGATACCCCGACTGCGGGTCGGCCATACACCTGCTTTGATTACGAAAGTTGCAAGTATGGATAGTTAAGACATCATCTGACGGAAGGTGAACTTAGTACTCTGATACAACTTCTCGGGCGAAGTATTAGAAATATGCGTCTCCCCTGTCAGTGGATCTTTGCCAATTACCTGATACGTCATGCGCACATACGTCGCACACTGGACAGCGTACCTGTCGTCAAAAACGTTTCTTCGCCCCATCCTGCCTGTGAGAATCGCCAACAATGTACCAAACAGCTCCCCGACCGGATACTGCAGATGCTGGTCATCATAGGCTAACCTGAGCCCTTCGGAAACAATCCGCGAGGTTTCCTGAGGTGTGAGATTCATCCCCAGAACGCAGGCGTTGTCGATCTCATCGCCGCACCATTTGACGACCCGACTTTCCATTGCCCCGTTGAGCACCTGCCAGTGCTTGGGGTCGACACGGAGATCGCTCTCGAAGATATAGATCGAGCCGTCCGATCTCCCGTCATTTCTTCTGTCTCCAAAAATAAACGTATGCGACCATTTGGAGGCATTCCCGTCCGCAGTGAGTCCACGTTGTCCATTGCGGATGAGCATTCCTACAGCATCCCTGGCTCCAACGAGCCCGATGCGCCCGGGGGCATAATGCTGTTGAAAAAAAGATAAGGCTTTTTGATTCATCTGTCCTCCGAATCTCTCTGCTACTCTGAACTCCATTGTTTGTACAACTCGACAATATGTCGCCTCGCAGCATCGACCCGTACATTGAATTGTTTTTGATAGGTGGGGGAGTCGGTGTACAATCGATGGTCAGCGGGGATTGTGCCGTTCTTTGCCGGTGCATCGACGGCAATTTCGTTATGGTGGGGCAAAGCCCCGCGGGAAGAAAAGCCAGGAGCGGTGCGAAGGCGATACGGAATATAGTAGAACATTTGTTCCCACCATCCCTGATAAGGGTCCTTTGTTTGAGCGTACCGTCCTGAGATAATCTTCATCTTTGTACAATATTTGATTGCAGCATTACGGTTCGTACCGTCTTTGTAGAAAAAGGGATTGATGCTGAAGCGGGTGGCGTCGCTGAGTTTAAAAGGCTCTACATCATAGGGATTTGGACCCGATATGATATTCTGCGGGGACCCATCAAACAATGCTATCTTGTTTGTTGTCGGACGCTTGGCGAATTGTGCATAGGAGGTATGCGCGTAAAAATCGGCAATACTGTGCACGGCATATGCGAATTCATTTAGATTTCCTTTGCTCTTGATGCGCTGCTGAAGTAATTGCCATCCCTCCACGATATACGCATTGTCGAAATGGTCGAGTGGGCTATATCCAGACGGCCCATCCAGTTCTATATTGAGCTGCGAAACGTAACGGCGGTCTCCTTCCTTCATCGCCTGGAGTGCCGTATCGATCAAGTTCAGATGAATACCCATGGCAAACGCAGGATTGTACTTTTTCCAGAATTTCCGTTTTCCAAGATAATCGGGGAGGGTGGCAGACGGTTCAACATTGCTTTTGAATCGCCACATGTGAGCATCATTGAAGGCAAACAGCGGGATGTATTCATAACGCTTTGTTCGGTCAATGGTCGCGACAGCCGCGATCTTGCTCCTCTTCATAGTAGCTTGAGGAGAATAGATGAGCGGTTCCAAGCGCATCCAGATGCCTGCCTCGTTTCTATACATTACCCACACGTGGTCGAACGAGGTTCTTGTTTCTTCGTTGTACACTTTTCCAAGCGCTATCCGAACGACGTATCCACTAATTCCTGAGGCGAGCAGCAGTGAAGCAAGCAGAAAAGCTCTATCTTCGCAGTCCCCTCCTCGATTTGCAAACGTTTCGTCAGGAAAAAGCCACGCATCGTATTTACGGTCACCCGGTTTATGGTGAAACCTTCGCGATACATTATCAATGATCACCCTGACACGGAAGTCGAACGAGCCGGATCGACGAGAACGAAAAAGGATTTTTTCGTCATTCGGCAATTCGTCAAGAATCTCACCGAGCGCTCGTGCAACGATGGCGTTGTCTTTGATAAGCAAAAACTCTCGGATATCAATATCATACGACGTTTTCGTTCCGGGGAGTGTCCGCGCACTCGTAATGATGGGAGTATTAATAATTTCATCTCCATCCCAGTTCCACCGACCCGAAGAGTGCACCTTGGAGAGTGTGAAACACATGACAAATCTCGAGGTTCTCAGATTAATATTCTTAAGGGATGCAATCGAATGCCTCCTGCTGAGTAGGCAGCTGTGGATGAGAAAGGACCGGCTGCTCACAAACAGCTGACAGAACCGCGAACAGGTTCGAGAGATTTTGCAATTGAGCTAGAGGAAAAATTGCCCAAATCGATTGGAATTCGTGAGCCCGGTTGGGATCGAACCAACGGCCCTCTGCTTAAAAGGCAGATGCTCTACCACTGAGCTACGGGCTCTGGAGAAAGAATCGATTATCGTCCCGCACCATCGAGCGCAACGCCTAATATATGAAAGACTGTCTAGAAAAACAATGTCGGCTTATTGCGGAGGCGCCAAACTCTCTGGTGATGATTCTCTCGGTTTCCTTTTGTAGAGAATCCCAATCGGTAAGATCACGCAGTAGCCAACAACAAGGAGAATCGGAGCCAGCACCAAGGGGAAAAAACCCTCGACGCTTCCCCCAGCGAGCGCAAAGTACCCGGCGGCGATGACAAGGAGCCCGACTGCGATAATCGCGTAGTTCTGTTTCTCAAAAGGAAAAATCTCATCTCTCTTGAGACTCTTTTGCGCTTTTGTTTTGACTTTATGTGCCATGGTGATTTCCTTTCTTCAAAAAACCCGTATAAAAAAGCCCGGCGTGGGGGACCGCCAGGCTCGACCTTGTTTCCAACAGTCAGGGGAGAAACCGTTGGAGGGGTCGGTAAATAATCTAATCAAAAATCCATAAAAGTCAACCCACCGGTGAAAGCCCCGATAACAGGGAGCGACTTAGAGCTGCTTGAGGTTCCCATCGGAAATTCGAAAAATTCTGTGCGATCGTTCTGAAAGCTTCTCGTTGTGTGTTACAATGATAAAGGTTTGCCCGTAGTTCCGGTTGAGTTGGAAGAGGAGATCGTGAAGCTCGCGCGCGCTGGCAGAATCAAGGTTTCCGGACGGCTCATCGGCCAGAACCACCGCCGGATTGTTGATCAGCGCACGCGCAACAGCCACCCGCTGCTGTTCCCCCCCCGAGAGTTCGCTTGGCTTATGTTCGGCACGACCACCCAGATCAACTTTGATCAGAAGCTCCTTCGAATGGCTATGAGCAGCGCTCAAGGACTCTCCTGCGATCATCGCGGGGAGGGCAACATTCTCAAGAGCGGTAAATTCAGGCAGCAAATGGTGAAACTGAAAGACAAAACCTACCTCCTTCGCGCGAAGACGAGGAAGTTCGTCACCATCGAGAGCGAAGATGTCCTTATCTCCCCAAAACACTTTTCCTTGACTCGGCCGGTCAAGTCCGCCAAGGATGTGCAGAAGCGTGCTCTTTCCGGCTCCGGAGGCTCCGACAACGCTTACAAATTCGCCAGAGTATATTTCCAGGCTGATTCCCTGAAGAACATGGAGGGCAACTGCCTTGCTGCCCGGAGAGAAGAATTTCTTGTGAAGACTAACACAGCGGAGTATCGAAGCGGAGCGTTCCACGCCTATTCCCACCGGATTGCTTCTATCGGGACCACTTTCGCCGCGCGGCGTGCCGGGTAATACGACGCAAGGGCAGACAACGCCAATGCGGCAATCGAAACAACAAGAAAATCGAACGGCCGGATTTCTACGGGAATTGCCGGAATAACATACACTCTCGTGTCCAGAGGAAACAGGTGAAACTCGATCTGCAAATAAAGAATGAGAACCCCGAGACAGACCCCAAGAATCGTCCCGACGATTCCAACACACATCCCCTCAAACATGAAAATGCGGATCAAACTCTTTGAAGTAGCTCCCATGGATTTCAAGACTCCGATATCTCGCTGCTTTTCGATTACGGTCATCGTCAACGAACCAAGGACGTTGAACGTCGCGACGACAATAATGAGACTGAGAATGATATAGGCAACCCAACGCTCTATTCTCATGACAGAATACAAATCTTTGTGCAAATCGTACCACGACGAGACTTGCACACCGGGAGGTAATTCGAGAAGGAGCCTGGTCTTTACCTCTTCCACCAAGTCGATATCCGTTAGCCGCACCTCGACCCCCGAAATGCGATGTTCCATATTGAACAACCGCTGAGCGGACGCGATCGACACGTAAGCATAGTTTGCATCATAATCCTTGTTGTTCGATTCAAAAATTCCAGTAACTTCAAACTTCGCAGGAGTTAGCTGTGAAAAAGGAACGAGCGCTGCATCAAAAGCATAAGGACTAACAACGAGAACTTCGCCTTCCACGAGCGCGGCCAATCGATCCGCCAGAGTCAATCCTATGACAATTGAACCAACGTTCGCAGAATCAAGCAGCGTTAAGCTTCCAAGGACTATCTTATCTTTGAGCCCGGACGCATCGCCTATTTTCCGTTCATCCACTCCCCGTACGAACACAACTTTGCTCGAAGCCCGCGAAACGATCATTGCCTTGCCCGTGACAACAGGAGAGTACCCACGAATCCTCTCATCCGAGTCAAATAGCGCTTGTAGAGACCGATATTCGTCTTCCGACAATCCCCCCTGCCGCTCGATCCTGAGATGTGGATCGAAACTGATGAGGATGGAAGAAACGACCTCGCTAAATCCGTTGAAGACGGAAAGAACTACCAGCAGTGCCGATACACCGACGGTAAGACCAATGATGGAGATGATGTTGACAACGGAAATAAATTGAATTGTGCCCTTCGAGCGGAGATAGCGACGCGCTATGAAGAACTCGAATCCCATTACGTAAACCTCAGCATGATCATCGGATCAAGTTTCGCCACCGCCCGAGAGGGGATCAAAGAAGCAAATGCACACAATGCAAGAACGACGACTGACACAAGAACGAAATTCCCAACCCAGAGAAGGATAGGTACGGCGGTCATGAAGTAGATATCGGACGGAAGCGAGAATATCTTGAATGTTAGCTGGATCCGGCATAATCCGTATGCGAGCACATTTCCCATCGTGACGCCCACAAGCCCGATGAAAGCACCCTGGATGAAAAAGATCTTACGAATTCCGCGATAACTCGCCCCTATGGATTTCAACACGCCGATGTCGTGGGTTTTTTCCAGGACGAGCAATAACAGAGCCCCAATGATGTTGACCGTTGCTACAATAACAATAAGTCCCAACAGGATAGGCGCCGGTTTTTTTTGAAGTTCGATCCATGAAAAGAGATTACGGTATAGCTGTGCTGCGGTTCTTGCATGGTAAGGATATCCGAGCAGGGCTTGAATCCCTGACGCTACGTGTGAAGCCTGTCCCACGTCACTGACAAGGATATCGAACCCGAGGACAGCGTCACCGAGCTGAAACAGCTTCTGCGCATTTTGCAGCGCTGTGAAAACGTAGATATCGTCATATTCAGCCATGCCGCTTTCGAATATCCCAACGACCTGGAAAGCCATCGCACGCGGTTGAGCAAATGTGCCTCCGCCAATCGATTGGCGGGGAAGCCCAAAAACTACAACCTTGTCTCCCACGTCGATGCTCATCTTGATGGCCAGCTTCCTTCCTATGACGATTTCTTCAACTCGTGCCTCGAAATCTGAAATATACCGCCCCTGTACGAGATAGCGCTGAGGAGTACTGACATTTGATTGCGCATCGATGCCTTTGAGCAATATTCCATCTACCCTATCTCCTGCCCGCATCATTGCTTCCCTGGCGACAAATGGAGCCAACGCTTTCACGTTTGGAAGTTTCTCAAGCACGAGTTGGGCTGACCGCCGGTATTTTCCAAGGGGTTGGTTCTGAAATCCCACAACTTGCACGTGTGAAGTGAAACCAAACACTTTTTCCTTGATTTCTTTCTCGAACCCGCCAAGGATGGATAACGCAATAATGACCGCGGCTGTTCCTATCGTTACTCCGAGGATCGCAAACCCCGTGATAAAAGAAACAAAACCAGCGCGGCGGCTGGCTTGCATATATCGTTTCGCGATGAACCATTCGTACGACATTACACTACGAGCAAAAAGATTCCGGTGAGAGCAACAACCAAACCTGCAAAGGCATGTGAGTATTGATCCGCCGCATGATGTTTGATAATCTGCACGCCAAGAGATCCCAGCAATGCCTGCCCCGCCATCATCAAAAGGGTTGCTATGGTAAAAATCACTGTAACAAGTATGACGCCGAATTCTCCGTAGCTCGTTGCCAGGAACATCAAGGGAATCAACGGCTCGCACGGACCCAGGACAAACACCGCAAAGAGAGTCCACAACGTAACAACTTTCTTTGTGGAGAGATCCAGGGAGCGGTGACGATGCGTCCTGGAGCGCCTGAAACCCCATATTGCATACCCCACTCCGAAGCCGATGAGAAGCAGAATGCCGATATGTCCGCGTACAGCTTCGACCCCTTTGAGGTGAATCGCAGCGATCCCAAGCAAAATTCCGACAGATCCAAGAATTACCGATGAGCCCACATGGGCGATGCCCGACAACATTGTGATCACCGCGAGTTTGCTTTTTGACCAGCCCTGTGCTTTTCCGATCATCACAAACGGCAGCCAATGATCCGGCGCAAGCGAATGGACAACAGCGACGGTTATCGTCGCGATAAGGAGAGCAGAGAAGGAACCAGTCATTATCGGGGGACGCTACCTGGCTCTGGGCCCGTTCGAGAGCAAATATCCTCTGATGAACTCGTCGAGATCGCCATCCATCACACTTTGTACGTTACTCGTCTCGATGTTCGTCCGATGGTCTTTGACCATGTTGTACGGGTGAAAGACGTAAGACCGGATTTGACTTCCCCATTCGATTTTCTTCTTTGTGTCTTCGATCTCAGTAAGACGCTGCTCCTCTTCTTCCTTCCTGAGCTGGTAAAGCCGCGACTTCAGCATCTTCATCGCATGTTCCTTGTTCTGAAACTGCGAGCGCTCCTGCTGACATGCCACGACAATCCCCGTAGGAATGTGCTTAATCCGAACAGCCGTTTCGACCTTGTTTACGTTCTGACCGCCCTTGCCTCCCGAGCGGTATGTTGTAATTTCCAGGTCGGTGGTATTGACCTCAAGTTCGACATCATCTTCAATTTCCGGGTAGACGAAGACCGAGGCGAAAGATGTATGCCTTCGGGCATTTGCGTCGAACGGCGAAATGCGCACAAGTCGATGAACGCCGCTCTCGGCCTTCAAAAAGCCGTAGGCGTATGCGCCCTGCACTTCGATTGCACCGCTTTTCAATCCCGCTCCTTCTCCAGGCATTTCATCTACCAAAAACGTCTTGAATGTCTTTCGTTCGCACCAGCGCAAATACATGCGCATCAACATCTGCGCCCAGTCTTGCGCCTCCGTTCCACCGGCGCCCGCATGAATCGTCAAGATGCAATTCTTTCCGTCATCCTCGCCGCTCAACATGTTGCGGAATTCAAGCTCGCCTATGCTCTTTTCGATGTTCTCGATCTCTGAGTGGATCTCGCTCGAATATGATTCGTCTCTCGAGTCCTCGGCAAGCTCGATGAGTGCTAGGCCGTCATGGAGTCTCCGGCTTATCGAATCCCACGCCTCGACCCATTCTTTTCTTCGACTTATCTGCCGCATGACTTTCTGCGCACCAATGTTGTCACTCCAGAAATCGGGCGCAGTTGTCTTCGCCTGCAACTCCCCGATCTCTTTTTCCTTTGTATCTAAGTCAAAGATATCCTCGCAGGGTGTTCAGTCGCTCCCGGAGTTCTTTCGATTTTTCTTTTATTTCTTCAAACATCTCCATCATCCTTTCCCCATCGTCGCTAGAGAGTAATGCGTTCCTGAATATCTAATTCCATTCTCAGCAGAGCGCTGCTCAGCGTTTTGCCCTGTGAATCGTTTTTCAGCGACTTCGTGCCGCCGCCGCCGAGCACGCCATGAAGCAGAAAATTAAGCGCCCAGAGATTCGGCAGCTCGAACCGCTCAACTTTTCCACGACAGATCCCCTCAAAGTGTTTCCTGACAAGATCGGCAGTTACATATTTCTTCATGATGGGAAAATACTCCGCTTTCCGGGCAATCAACCCAATGTTGCCAACGTCTCCTTTGTCACCAGATCGAGCGTGGCAAATGGCCAGCAATCGAAATCTCATACTTCCTCCACAACCACTTCTGGCGTAACGGCGTTTTTGGCGATGAGCGCCGGCCAGTATGCAATGACTTCACTCGGTTTTGGCCTACCGCCGGCGAAACCGGTGACCCCCGGCGGACCGGTGAGGATGAGCGGTGCAACCTCCTTGCCGAACCGTTCCGCCGAATCATGATCCTTGCTTCTCACAGCGATGCGCAAGACGACCTCATTGATAATTTCTGGCATCTCAGCGATTGGCCCGTGGCAGGAATTGAGACCGAGATACTCCGTTCGAATCTCTTCAAATTCCAGTCCGAGGTCCGACAAGCGCGTGCGCAGAATTCGATCTGCCGCTTGAGCTTTCTCAAGCGCATCGGGCCACGCGTAGGTCAATGTCGCCACCGCCGTGTAACCATCACGGTACGACATCGACACCTTGTAAAACGACGTCGCAGGCTTTCCTTTTACTCCGCTCACTTTCACCCGGTTGTTCCCGAGTTGTTCCAGCTCAATCGACGTGAAATCGGCGATGCACTCCGGCGTAATGTAGTTTGCCGGATCGCCTATCTCATAGACAAGCTGCTCTTTGACGGTTTGAACTGTAACCATTCCGCCGGTACCCTCATGCTTGGTGATCACAATCTCTCCGTCTGGATAAGCTTCAGCTATCGGAAAACCGATGTGTGCAAGATCGGGGACAGCCTCCCATTGAGCGGAAAAGTTGCCGCCGCTTGCCTGCGCACCACATTCAAGAATATGGCCCCCTACAACACCGGCCGCAAGTTTATTCCAGTCGTCCCATGACCAGCCGAATTCGAAAATCATAGGAGCATATGTCAAAGCCGTGTCAGTTGTACGACCCGTAATAACGATCTGCGCACCTTCCCGCAGCGCTTCGACAATCGAGCTTGCGCCAAAATAAACATTTGCACTTAATACCTTATGACTTATCTTTTCAAGAGGCTCACCGGTATCCATGTTGTCCAAGTGGATTCCCTGTTCTGACAAACCATCGATTCGATCGAGAATATCATCACCCGAAACCGTTCCAACCTTTAGACCGGTTATTCCTTTTTTACGAGCCCATCGGAAAAGCTCATCTCTGCACCCACCAGGATTTGCACCGCCGCCATTTGTGATAATCTTGATATTCTTTTCAAGGCAGGTTGGAAGAATCTGCTCGATGATCTGGACAAGGTCTCTGGCATAACCCAATTCCGGATTCCGTCGCTTTTGTTTTTGCATGATGGACATGGTCACTTCAGCCAGGAAGTCCATCATCATGTAATCAATAGGTCCTTTGGTCGCTTGATCCAATGGAGCTGTTTGCAAATCACCCCAGTACCCTTGACCGGAGGCGATTCGGATCTTATCTTTCAAATAATATCCACTCAGATATTCAAAGAACCAGGTTTATCAAGGTTGATCGAGAAATAACTAAATCGCTATCGCTTTGTATCCATAGCAATGGATTCCCGCCTTGCCATCGTCTTGAATCTTGCGAAAAATAAGTTTCACTCTTTGTCCAATCTTGAGTTCATCAACATCTACATCCGCAATCTGTGTTGTGACTTTCACACTGTCATTTAATTCAACAATACCGACAGCAAATGGGGTTTCTTTTGAAAATCTATCTGAAGAAACTCTTACGACGGTAAACGTGAGCAATTTCCCTTCATCACTCAGTTTGATTGTCTCAAATTTGTTCGTTTTACATTCCGGACAAAGGAGACGAGGTGGAAAGTTGATGTGTCCACACTTCAAACATTTCGAGGCTTCAAGCCGGTAGCGTTGTGGAATTTCTCTATGATATCGTGCAGTAATCATATCGCCTCCAGGATGTGGACAACGCAGCTTGCTCCACTTCCGCCCATGTTCTGTGCCATGCCAACATGAGCGTTCGGAACCTGTCGTGCGCCACACGCCCCATTGAGCTGTTCATACAGTTCAATGACTTGTGCGATTCCTGTGGCACCTACTGGATGTCCTTTCGACTTCAATCCGCCGCTGGTGTTTACCGGAATCATTTTACATTCGATCGAAGTCCATCCGTTGGCAGCGGCCTCACCACCTTTTCCTTTTTCAAATAGTCCGAGGTCCTCAGTAGCAACGATTTCTGCAATCGTAAAACAATCATGCACTTCCACCACATTCATGTCCGTTGGTTTCTTATCAGCCATTTTGTACGCTTTCTCAGCAGCTTTCACGACAGAATTGAGGGTTGTAAGGCTCTTTCGCCCATGCAGCGCGATCGTATCGGATGCCTGAGATGAAGCAAGGACTCGAATCAGGTTCTTGTTCAGCTTCTTTGCAACATCCATTGTAGCAACGATAACTGCTGCAGCACCATCGCTTACCGGAGAGCAATCGAGCAAGCGGAGCGGATCGGATACCATCGTCGAGTTCATCACTTGCTCGGCTGTAACCTCATTTCGAAACTGAGCATTCGGATTCTTGGCACCGTTGCGATGGTTCTTCACAGCGACGGCGGCAAGTTGTTCACGAGTCGTGCCATACTGATGCATGTGTGCTTGCGCTATCATGGCATAGAGACCTGGGAACGTAATGCCATGAAATACTTCGTACTCTTGATCGGCAGCAGTTGCAAGAACATCGGTGACATCTGCACCATCGGTCATCTTCTCGACACCACCAGCAAGTACAATATCACTAACACCTGATGCTACTTCAAGAAATGCCTGCCGAAACGCCACTCCGCCCGATGCGCACGCCGACTCAACATGGGTCGCAGGAATTGGATTTACACCGAGGTAATCAGCCATGACGGCGCCAAGATGCTCTTGTCCAATAAACAGGCCGGACGACATTGCTCCAGCGTACATCGAGTCAATATGGTCAACTCCAGCATTTTCTATTGCTTTCGTTGCAGCTTCAACGAATAAATCTTTGATGGATTTTCCCCAGAGCTCGCCGAACTTCGTCATGCCAGCTCCTATTACTACTACGTCTCTCATGTTCGTATCTCCTTAATCGTTGAGCCTAATTTTGTGACGGAACTTGGCATACTCGCCATAGTCCAGATAGATTTTTCCATGATCCAAATAATCACGTGTCTTTGGTGCACGTTCTTGCACCCTGGTGATCTCATCCGTTACCAGAAAAATAAATCCATCGCTGCCAGCACCGGAGCCGAATGACACCATGAAAATTAAATCACCCGGTTTTGCCACATCAAGGATTGCTGCCAATCCCGTTGGTGATGAACCAGAGTAGGTATTCCCCATCAAGGGCACGAGCCATCCAACCTCGAGCTGCTGTTTCGTAAAGCCAAGCCGCTTACCGACCTCCAAAGGAAATTTCCCGTTCGGCATGTGGAAAACGACGTGCTTGAAATCTTTTGGAGTTAACTTGGATTTCTCCAGTAAAGCCGCTCCGGCACCGATGATGTGCTTGAAGTACGCTGGATCTCCTGTGAATCTGCCGCCGTGACGAGGATACATCTCACCTTCACGTCTCCAGAAGTCAGGTGTATCGGAAGTGTATGAGTGAGTAAATAAGATTTCAGCCACCACGCGTTCGTTTCCCATGATAAACGCCGCACCACCGGCGGATGCTGAGTATTCGAGAGCATCGCCAGGTGCACCTTGCGAAGTATCTGCACCGATACCCATTGCATATTTCATTTCGCCTGATTTCACGTGGCTGTAGGCGACGTACATTGCCTCGCTTCCGGCTTTGCAGGCAAATTCATAGCTTGCGACATGAACATGAGGACCGATGCCAAGCGCATCAATGAGAATAGTTCCGCTTGGCTTGACTGCGTACGGATGCGATTCTGAGCCGATGTAGACTGCGCCAATTTCTTGAGGATTAATCTGTGCACGACGAAGCGCATTCTTTGCAGCAGCAACTGAAATCGTAATGGTGTCTTCATCTTGCCCGGGGACAGTTTTTTCTGCAAGCATCAAACCACGCTGAATTGCTTCGGGGTCAGCACCCCACTGACGTGCGATTGCTTCTGATTTGATGCGATACCGGGGAAGGTATGCACCGAAACCGACTATGCCAATCATAATAACTCCTCTTCTTTAAGTTAAACGATCTTGATGTGCAACTCTTTCAACTGCTGCACATCGACTTCGGAAGGACAATTATCCATGAGCGACATTGCGCTTGTCGTCTTCGGAAACGCAATCACATCGCGGATGGATTTTTCGCCCGTGAGCAGCATGCAAATGCGGTCAAACCCAAAAGCGATCCCGCCATGTGGGGGCGCGCCGTAACGCAATGCTTCAAGCAAGAATCCGAATTTCTGTTTCGCCTGCGACTCGCTGATTCCAAGAAGACCAAAAATTTTCTGCTGCGTCTCAACATCATGATTGCGGATGCTGCCGCCGGCAATCTCATTCCCGTTAAGGATCAAATCATATGAACGCGCACGGGCTTTCGCCGGATCGGAATCGAGCAACGACATATCCTCGAGTTTCGGTGATGTGAACGGATGGTGAACCGCCACATATCTTTTCTCCGCCTCGTCATATTCAAACATCGGAAAATCCGTTATCCAGACCAGCTGGTTCTTCGATCCATCAAGTAAGTTCAGACGCCGGGCCATTTCGAGCCGCAGGCTGCCGAGAAGAGGATATGCCTTCTGCCAGCTTCCCGATATCAACAGGATCAAATCTCCTGCATTTGCCTTCATCGTCGTCTGAATCTTACTCAGAACCTCCTTACCTACAAATTTCTCAACGGGCGATTCAGCCCCGTTTTCTGTAACACGCATCCACACCAGACCGCCGGCACCAAGAGATTTTGCGTACTCGGTCAACACATCGAGCTGATTGCGCGTGTAATTTGCACAACCGGGTGCGGCGAAACCCGCAACAACTCCCCCCTTCTTGATAGCATCGGAAAATACTCTAAAAGGAGAATCGGCCGCAAAGGAATCGAGGCTGGTTAACTTCATGCCGAATCTCACATCCGGCTTATCCGATCCGTAGGTTTCCATCGCCTCCTTGTACGAAAGTCTCGGAAAAGGCTTTGAAAGCTCAATTCCCCTGATTTCTTTGAACAAACGGTTCATCAGACCCTCGGTTACCGCGATAATATCCCCTTCATCGACGAAGGACATTTCAAAATCTATTTGCGTAAACTCCGGCTGGCGATCTGCCCGCAGATCTTCATCGCGGAAGCACCTGACGATCTGCACATAGCGATCGAAACCCGCCACCATCAGAATTTGCTTGTACGTTTGCGGCGATTGTGGCAGCGCGTAGAATTTTCCGCTGTGAATTCGGCTGGGGACAAGATAGTCACGTGCACCTTCAGGCGTGCTTTTCATCAACACCGGCGTTTCGATTTCAATAAATCCCAGGGCGTGAAAGTACTCATGGACAATCTGATACATCTTGTGCCGTGTGAGCAGGTTCTGCTGCATTGGGGTTCGGCGCAAATCGAGATAACGGTACTTCAATCGCAGTTCCTCATTGACATCGATCGCATCTTCTATGGGAAACGGCGGCGTGTCGGCTTTGCTAAGAATCGTCAACTCTTCCGCCATGATATCGATATCGCCCGTGGGAAGATTCGGGTTTTCGGTTCCGCCGGGACGCCGTTCGACTTTACCTGTAACGGAAATGACGAACTCGGACCGTAAAGCAGCCGCAGCCGTGTGAGCCTGCGGATTTCGCCGGGGGTTAAAAACAACTTGGGTTTTTCCATAGCGGTCACGCAAATCGATGAAGACTACGCCACCAAGGTCACGCCGTGTATCAACCCAGCCGTTCAGCGTGACAGTCCTTTCGATGTCACCAATCCGCAATTCACCGCATGTGTGCGTCCGCTTTTTATAATGCATGAAAAATATTTTGCTCTACTTTTTACACTTCAAGGAGTTGACGTGCGTCAATATACGAAATCGGTGACCTTTTTCCAAAAACAGAAACGCCACGAACCATTGACTGTTCAACCCGATGGTCCGTGGCGTCTATTTGACTTCAGTTCAGATGCGGCATGAGCTTCTCCACGAGATGTCGCTTCGGAACTGCACCGATGATTTGCTCGACAACGTGTCCATCCTTGAA
>Ga0247727_10003262_pt1 | contig 36105 bp, 35 predicted proteins | sample WisWelCaveWW1625_FD_202498 | JGI IMG/M metagenome (GOLD analysis project Ga0247727, IMG submission 202498) | Biofilm microbial communities from Wishing Well Cave, Virginia, United States - WW16-25 | ecosystem: Environmental > Aquatic > Deep subsurface > Groundwater > Cave microbial mat | place...
ACGCACCAGGGTTGCCTCCAGACCCCAAATCGCAAAAATATGCTCAAAACGGTCGCGTCGCATTGCGTCCGGCCCGTCGCCGTCCGCCGAGACCCCCTCCAGCGCGTTTTCACACGGCCAAGACCCAAATTTGTCCAGGACATTGCTCCGGGGCGACAGCCACCCGTCAGATGTCATCTGGCTTGACTGCATGCAGTCGTGTATTCTGCACTGCGCGCCAGACTGGCTAAGCTAGCCTTCCGCTGGCATGTCCCTTAGCGTGCTTACTTCATCTCAGAAAGGCCCCATTACATGGCGAATGATATCTTTATTTCATACTCCCGGAAAGATGTTGCTTTCGCACGCGCACTTGAGGAAAAACTCAATGGGGCTGGCCTTTCCGTCTGGCGAGACGAAACACGACTCGCGCCAGCGGGCGTATTCACTACCGAAATCGCGTCGGCGCTGCGGCGCGCTCGACGGGTACTTGTTGTCTGGTCCGCTGAGTCTGCGACCTCAGATTGGGTTCTGGACGAAGCTCGGTTTGCCTGCGGTCATTGCAAGATGCTATCAATCAGAATTGACAATGCGCGACCACCAAACCCTTTCAGTCAAGTGAATGCCATTCGCGTTCAAGATCTCCGAGCAGATTTTGATAAGATCATTTCCCTATTCCATGCCGCCCCAGAGCCCATGCAAGCGAACATCTTTGGTTTGCCACAGCTATTTGATCAGAAAGCAAACAACTTCTTTGTTGTTGACCACCTCATTGGTAGGACTGAGGAGCTTACCAGCCTGCAGCGCGCATGGAACAGTGGCATAGCGCTCCGCGATGAAGTGCCTGAAAAGCTTGGAGCACCACCTGGCAAACACAATGTAATGATTTTTCACGCCATGGGAGGCGCGGGTAAGACGGCGCTCATAACAACGTACTATCGACTGATGGAGCGTGGCGGGTGGATGGGTGCGGAAGCCGTCTACGTGTGGTCCTTCTACAGTCAAGGCACTGACGAGCAGAGACAAGGTTCTACCGATGAATTCTTTTTTCATGCCCTAAATTGGTTCGGCTACAAAGGAAACATCTCAAACCTTTCGCCCAACCGCCGGGCCCTCGAATTGGCTAAGTTAGTTGCCTCTCGGCGTACACTGTTAGTTCTTGATGGCATTGAACCGCTTCAATGGCCGACGACACAAGGCCGCCTGATTGCAGGCTCATTGAAGGATACGGCACTTAGGGAACTTCTAACATACCTATGCCCTTTGATCCGGTTCGAAGCCGAAAAACGCTGTTAGATCAAGAGGAAGCACCCGTTGGTGGTCTGACGCAGGTCGGCAATCTAAAGCGTTGCCCTGCCGAGGTTCTTTGGGTTACCGCCGGAGCAAAAGGCATAGGCATGAACTTCTAAGGCAGCTGGTACGCTCCAACAGGGGCTTATGTGTAGTTACCACCCGTATTCCAATTCATGAGTTGACACAAGAGATAGCACCCCCAGTTATTCAAGCCCCGCTCCGGCAGCTAGCCGACGACGCAGGCGTCGAGCTATTGGAACGTATGGGCGTAGTCGGTGAGCGGTCGGAGCTGCATACAGCTGTTCGCGAGTTCGGAGGCCATGCGTTCGCACTATCCCTACTCGCTCGGTACCTTACGGATCCACATGAAGGGCTCGGCGGTGATATTAGAAAACGTGACAAAGTCCCCGAATTGCTCGATATGAAGGAGGAAGAAGGTCAGGGCGGACATGCCAAACGCATAATCGAACGGTATCGAATTAGCTTCGAAGAGCGAATGGCCGAAAGCGTGCGAAATCACTTTGCTCCTTCCTCGACCACAGCCGCCCGCCATTTGACGCTCTTATACCTTCTGGGGCTTTTTTCCAGACCAGCTCCAATGGACGCCATTAGATCATTGGAGAGCGCACCTCCCATTCAGTTCTTGCCGGCAATACCCAAATACCGACGGCTTGATATCTTAATTAGTAAGGTGCGGTCCCAGTGGATGAAACCACGGTCCCGTTCCAAGATAAGGCTTGCCTTCATGGAGGCCCTATCGGGCTTGACAGAGCGTCAATGGGGTGACTTGATTGCAAGCTTATCGAGTCAGGGTCTCGTAAGGCTTGTAAATCCCGGCACTCGGAGCGCAGCGATTGACGCCCATCCGTTGGTTCGAGAATACTTTCGGTCCCGGTTGGTTGTTTTTTGCTCGGATGGATATCGCGTTGCAAATGGCCATTTGTTTAATTTTTACAGAAACCGTAATGTTGCTGTCGTTGCTGCTGAACTTTTCGCAAAGTACGGAGCTCGGAAGTTGCTTGATAGATTTCAGATGTCTGAACAGGAGAACAGCCAGGAGACCGCATGGCTTAAGCGAGAACTAAAGGAAAAAAAAACCCGAAGAAGCGGAGTTCTTACTGAAATGGATGTCGGACTTTCACGCTGATTTAAAAGCTATTGGCGTCGACGCCGAGGATTTGAGCAAATTTTCCGTCGAGAATTTGTCCACGCTATTTCCGCGAGAACTGGATGATTTTTCCGATCTATTTGCTGCTGTAGCGCATGGTTGTGCCGCGGGTTTGCATAACGATGCATTCGCGACGGTGTATAACCCGAGAATCCGGCGATTGGACGCCAATTACCTCGGCAACAAGCTCGGCGGCTGGAGTGCGAGCATTCGGCTACTTCGGGAGTTCTGTGACAGGTCGCGTCCCGTGCCCGGTCTGAGCCAACAACAGTCCAGTGTTGTACTTGCGGACCTTGTTCAAGCTTACCAGATTGTGGGGCGGACTGAAGAGGCCTACACGTTGGGTACGGAGTCGTTACAACTGGCCGTCAACAAAAAGCAATGGGAAAATGTTTCCAGGTGGGCGAGTATAATGTGCGAGCTGAACCTGGTGGTAGGGGACGTTGGTGCAGCGGTTGCCGCGGCAAAGCAGGGGATGCAAACGCGTGATGAACGCGGGATGAAGACAGACTTTGCAGCGGTCAAGTTTGCCTTGGCTCACGCGCTCCATCTTGCAGGTGATGTTACGCAAGCGGAGGAGCTTTTTGGCACTGTAATGTTTGTCATACTATCAACAGACGACGAGAACGACGACATCCACAAATGGCTTCATTCTTACCGAGCCGCAGAATTGTTGCTAACGCTCGGTGAATTTCAGCGCGCTGCTGGATTGGCCCAGGGGGTAATAGATAATGAGGTTGTGACCCTTCGGATGCCAAAGGTAACCTCGGCCCTCAATCGGTTGATTTGTGGCTGGGCGTTGACCCGGCTTGCGTCAATTGAGGGACGGCGGTTGGGCAATGGTCAGGGAGAAGCACCCGAATCGGAGGACGCTATGAAGCGCGTCGCCAGACGGTTCCAGGCGGGTGTCGGCAGGATAAACGAAGCTATAGAGCGATTGAGGAATTGTGAGGCGGAGGATTGCCTGCCGCGTGGATTGATCTTGCGGGCGACTTTGCTTCGGGAGGTGAATAAATGTGAAGAGGCTGAGCGGGATTTAAGGGAGGCTCTCCAAATCGCGGAACGCGGCGATATGCAATTGCATGTCGTGGATGCTAAGCTGGAGTTGGCAAGGCAGATGATTTCGCGTTTTATCTTGAAGTTCGAGGGGAAGACGAGCGACTGGGCTGAGGCGGCGGGCAAATATTATGAGGAAGCAAAGGATCTTATTAACAGGACGGGATATAACCGGCGCATCCCGGAGCTGGTCGCTATTCAACAGTGTTTATTAGGCCGTAGGCCGTATGACCATGACGACGTTGGGCCCGATCTTGATTCGCAAGGGCAGCCCGCAGGGGCATGGCTGAAAAGTATTCAGAGATAGGATTGTCTGTGTAGCCGGAGTTAGCGCGTATAGTAGACTTCAGGACTAGCGGAGCGCCCGCTTTACCTTCAACTGCACTGGAGAATCTGGGCTCGAAGGAGGTGGCGATCACGGTCGCTATTGGCACCCTTCACCGTATGCCCTCCGTCAGCTTTCGGGGCATAGCAGGAGTGGCGCAACATCACATCCGCGGGATTAGCGAGGAAATCGTGCTTAGATAGCCCACCCCCCGCTTCATTTGGCCTGGATGCCGATGGCGGGAATGATCTTTGCCCAGCGCCCGTATTCCTCCGCAACGATCTTCTGCAACTCCTCCGGGCTGGTCCCGAGCGCCGTCAGTCCCTGCAGCTTGAACTTCTCGATGATGTCGGGCTGCTTGAGGGCGAGGTTCATGGCGGCGTTGAGCTTGTCGATGATCGGGCGCGGGGTTCCGGCCGGCGCAAAGAAGCCGACCCAGGTGTTGGTCACGATGCCGGGAAAAGTCTCGGCAATGGTCGGGATGCCGGGCAAGTCCGGGTGGCGCCTGGCCTCCGCCAGCGCGACGATGCGAATGGTTCCCTCCTGCGCGTGCGGCAGCACCGCGGGCGTGGTGCCGAAGCTGACCTGGATGCTGCCGCCGACGAGGTCTTGTATCGCCGGTGCGGTTCCGCGGTAGGCCACGTGCGCCATGTCGATGCCGGTGCGCTGCTTGATCATCTCGCCGGCAATGTGATGCGCGGAGCCGACGCCGGCACTGCCGTAGCTCACCTTGCCCGGGTTGCTCTTCACGTAGTCGACCAGCTCCCGCACGGTCTTGACCGGAAGCTTGGCGTTGACGGCAAGCACGAGCAGCGATTCCGCCGCCAGCGAGATCGGGGCGAACGCCGTTCTCGCTTCGAACGGGAAGGTTTTCTGGATGTGCGGGTTCATGGTGAGCGGCGCGTTGACCGAGATCAACAGCGTGTGGCCATCCGGTTGGGCGTTGGCGACAACCGCCGCACCGAGCGTGCCGCCGGCGCCCGGCCGGTTGTCGATGATGACGGGTTGTCCCAGCTCGCGCGCCAGGATGTCGCGGGTAAGCCGCGCCACGGCGTCGGTCGAAGCCCCCGGCGGGTACGGGACGATGATGGTAACCGGCCGCTCGGGGTAGGGTTGCGCAAGCGCCGCCCCCGAGACGGTCAGGGCCACGGCAGCCACGACCAGGACCAAGCGGATCGAGCCAAGCATTCGCGTTCTCCCTCTCGTGCGCTACGGTCGCGCAAGCCACGCCTACCCGCCAATCGAAGTCTTACCGGGAGTCGCGCGCGGTCAATCGTGCTTTCCACAGATCAATCGTTCGGGAGAGGCCATGATCACAACTGAGCAGTTCCGCCTCGACGGCAAGGTCGCCATCGTCACCGGCTCGGGGCGCAATATCGGTCGCGCGATCGCCGAGAGCTTTGCCGCCTGCGGCGCCAAGGTCGTCGTCAACGGCCACCGGGACCGCGCGGCAATTGACGCCGTGGCAAGCGGCATCGAAGAGCGCGGCGGCGAGGCGATTGCCGTGCTTGCCGACGTCTCCAAGGACGAAGATGTCGGCGGGCTGGTCGGTGACGCCGTGGCAGCCTTCGGCGCGGTCGATATCGTGGTGTCCAACGTCGCCGTGCGCCGCTATCGCTCCTTCCTCGACACAACCCCCGAGGAATGGCGCGAGGTCATCGACACCAACCTGTCGGCGGCCTTCTTCCTGGCGCGGCATGCGCTTCCCCACATGCGCAAGCAGGGCAAGGGCCGCTTCATCGTGATCTCGGGCTTCGACGGCTTCTGGGGTCAGGTCACGCACCGCGCCCCGAACTTGGCGGCGAAGGCAGGGCTGCACGGGCTCGCCAAGGCGATTGCGCGCGAGTTCGGTGCGGACGGCATCACCGCCAACACCGTCGCGCCGGGCGCCATCGATACCGTTCGCGACTGGTCGCAGTATCCCGGTCACTCCCCGGAGAAGACCAAGGCCGAGATCCCGCTAAGGCGCTACGGCCACGTCGACGAGATCGCCGCCGCGTGCCTGTTCCTCGCCAGCGACGCCGGCGGCTTCGTGTCGGGCCAGGTCGTGCACGTCAACGGCGGGCACTACATGTATTGACGGTGCGGCTCGCTTGAACTGCTCGACCAAGGCGTCAGCAAAGCATCGCGGGGCCCGTTGTGGCCTTGGTGCGCTGCTATCGAATCGGCTAAGTGTCAGACAATCTCCTGTCTGCCTAAGGATAGTCTATGCCCGTTGCTGAAGACCCGAATAGGCCCGAGTTTTACACTTACCATTTTGTGGCTGACGGGGTGACATTCTACGTAGGCCATGGTCGCGCCGGAAGGGCACCCATGCGCCGTTCTCACGTCCGCGGGCTGGTGCGCAATGGGAAGATATCAAACAGTGACCTGAGCAAGCGTGTATTTGCTGCCCTTGACCGCGCGGGCTGCGATCTCAAACTTGCGTATGTGGCATGGGATTTGATCAAAGCTGAGGCGGGGGCTCGCGAGATCGCGGAGATCGGGCGGTTGGTGGCATTGGGTGCGGTACTTGCCAATGTCAGCCATAACCGCCGCGCACCTAGATCTTGTGAAGCCGTCGTCGAATGGGTGCTCGCACAGCGCCGCAGGAGACCCGCCATCTTTGGGCCGGCGTCGCCGAGATTCGTTGATTGGACCAGCTAAACACTGGTCGAATCGCCGAACAAGAGGTGTGTACAGATGTTCAGCCGCTATGTAGGTTGGGTCGAGCGGCAGCGAAGACCCAACACCATGGAGATCGTGCCGGCGTTGGGTCTGCGCTTCGCTTGACCCAACCTACGCGTCACGCCGCCTTGGCGAAATCGAGCGTGAAGCCGTGTGTGTCGGCTAGAGTGCGGATCGCCTTCTCGGCCTCGGCCGCGGGCAGCGGCACGAACGGCGGGCGCACCTGGGCCCAGCCCGGATCGCCGCGGTAGTGCGCGATCAGCGCCTTGAGCGCAGGGATCATGGGATAGGCCTGCAGCGCCTTGCGCAGTGCCGTGATGCCTGCCTGCAGACCCTCGGCATCCGGCGCCTTCCAGCTGTCGTAGACCTTGCGGATGGCGTTGGCGCTGACGTTGCATGTGGCCGAGATGCATCCCGCAGCCCCGTGCTTGAGGCCGTCGAGCAGGAAAACCTCCGAGCCCGGGAAGACCTCGAGCTGCGGATGGGCGGCAAGGATGGCCGCGGTGTTGCTCCAGTCGCCCGACGAGTCCTTCAGACCCACCACGGTACCCGGGAATTCCTTGATGAGCCGGCCGATCAAAGGAAGGGCGAAGCCGACCTGCGCAACCGGCGGGATGTGATAGAGGTAGACCTTGAGCTTGTCGTCGCCGACGCCCTCGATCACCTCGGCGAAAAAGCGGAACAGCCCGTCCTCGCTCGGCCCCTTGTAGTAGAACGGCGGCAGCATCAGCACACCCCCGCAACCCAGATCCACGGCATGCCGCGTGAGGATGATCGAATCGGCGAGCGAACAGGTGCCCGTGCCCGGCATGAGCTTGGCGGGATCGATGCCGTCATCCACCAACTCTTCCAACAGCTCCATGCGCTCTTCGAGCCCCAGCGAGTTGGCTTCGCTGGTGGTGCCGAAAGGGGCAAGCCCGGTGCAGCCCTCCTGCAGGAGCCATTGCGCGTGGTCGATGAAGCGCCCCGCATCCGGGTTGCCGTCCTCACCGAAGGGTGTGAGGACCGGAGCGATGACGCCTGAGAATCGGGCTTCTGTTTCCATCTGGAGCCTCGCCTTGCGTAGCTGTGCGCCTCAATCCGGCATCGGAACGCCCGGCTGCTTGACGGGAACGTGATAGCCCGTCTGCACGGCGGGCCGCGCCGCGATCGCTTTGTACCAGCGAGCGACATTCGGGTACTGGTTGAGGTCTACGGTCTGCCACTCGAACCGCGACACCCACGGCCAGGTCGCCATGTCGGCGATGGAGTAGCTGCCGGCCAGGTATTCGGCCTCTCCCAGCCGCCGGTCGAGCACGCCGTAGAGCCGGTGCGCCTCCTTGAGATAGCGCTCCTCCGCATAGGGCGCCTTGCCCTTGTTGTATTTGACGAAGTGATGCACCTGGCCGAACATCGGCCCGACGCCGCCCATCTGCCACATCAGCCACTCGATGGTACGCCAATAGTTGTCGGTGTCCCTGGGCCAGAATTTCCCCGTCTTGTCGGCGAGGTACATGAGGATGGCGCCGGACTCGAACAGCGAACGGCCGCTGTCGCGGTCGATGATCGCGGGAATGCGATTGTTCGGGCTGATCTTCAGGAACTCCGGCTTGAACTGGTCGCCCTTGTTGATGTCGATGGCGTGCGTGGTGTAGGCGAGGCCGCACTCCTCCAGCATAATTGACACCTTGCGGCCGTTCGGGGTCGACCACGTATAAAGCTCGATCATCTGGGGTTCCTGAGCGTTTCGTTGCAACGGGGAAGAGGCGAAGCTAAACGAATGCGCAAGCTGGGGCAACGATGCCACGGGATCGGGCGAAGCTCGCACAGCGTCTTAACATCAGTCACATATCCGCCAAGATCTCGCTCAACCTTTGCGTATGGTGTTGGGGCAGGGTCCGACGGGTCCTCCCGAACCGGACAACCCCGCTCTTTGGAGCTCAGGCGCCAGCCACGAGCTCCCCAGGGGAGCGGCGGACTTGACCGGAGGGCCTTGCTCCCACCTATTGCCCCCAACCGATTGGCGTCTTAGAAGGCAAGGGCCCCTCGCGTAGGCCGTGGCGTGGAAATCCACGCTATGCGCGAGGGCCCCCTTCCAAGTTCCAACGGGAAATCTGGCATGGCAATTACCAAGGAAGCCTTCGTCTCAGCCCTGCTCGAAAGCATTGCAACATCGAAGCGGAGCGAGACGCCCTACCGCCACTGGTTCCTGCAGCGCTGCCTGCCCGACGACGCGGTCGACCAGATCCTGGCGCTGCCATTCCCGGCCCCGGCGCTCGATGGCGTCTCGGGCAAGCGCGAACTCCACAATGTCACCCGTAAATATTTCGATGTCGAGAACCGCGGCAGGTTCCCCGTGTGCGAGGGCTTCTGCCAGGCGTTCCAGGACGAGCGCATCACCGACCGCGTCTCCGACCACTTCGGCGCCCGGCTCGCAGGCACCTATTTGCGTGTGGAGGTGGCGCAGGATACCAACGGTTTCTGGCTGGAGCCGCACAGCGACCTCGGCGTCAAAACCTTCACCATGCTGCTCTACACGTCGAAGGACCCGCAGCACACCACGCTCGGCACCGACATCTACGACAAGGACAAGAAGCACGTCGGCAGGTCGCCGTTCGAGCCCAACGCGGCAATGGTTTTCGTGCCGTCCAGCATCACCTTCCACGGCTTCGAGACGCGCAAGATCGAGGGTGTGCGCAAGTCGGTGATCATCAACTACGTCACCGACGAGTGGCGCGCACGCGAGCAGCTGGCGTTCCCGGACCGGCCGATTGGGGCGTGACGGAGTCACCTCGCGCAGAATGGGCCCTCGGCCTATATTGGTGCCATGAACATCACCTTGCCGTCCGAACAGCAGAAGTGGCTCGAGGCAGAGGTTGCCGCTGGCCGATTCGATTCCATGGACGACGCGGTTGCCGCCGCCGTGGCTGAACTCATGTCGGTTGATGGCGATGATCTGGCGTGGGCAAAGCCGTACGTGGAACAGGCACGTGCGTCGGTCGCACGCGGTGACGTCATTTCCGGAGAAGAGTTTTTCAACCGCCTTGATGACAAGCTCGGCAAGCTTCGCGCATCATGACGCGGCTCGTCGTCAGCGCAGACGCCGAAGCCGACCTCGATGAAATTCTCGACTACCTGGAGCGAGAGGCGGGCGCTCGCGTTGCTGAGAACTATGGTCGCAAGTTTCGTCTATGCTTGGAGCGTCACGTCGAGTTTCCCGGCATCGGACCTCGCCGACCTGCTCTTGGAGCCGATACACGAATTGGCATCGTGCGCCCCTACATTCTGATCTACGACTACTCCGACACTATCGACACGCTCACTCTGCTTCGCATCATCCACGGCAAACGCAACATCACCCGCCAACTCGTCAAGCGTCGCTAGGCCATGCGCGCCGCCGCGCGATCTCTTCGCCGGAAGCTGTTTCGAAGAATAGCTCCAACGCCTCCTGAAGATTGGTGCGGGCCTCCTTGACGGTGTCGCCTTGGCTGGCAATGTCCAGCTCGGGGCAGAGCGCCACCCAGCCATCGTCCTCGCGCTCGATGATGGCAATGAATTGCCTCCTCATTGGGTGTACTCCTCGGTGCAACACGAAATTACCTCTGCAACCACCGATACCGCACCGGTCGCCCGCCGATGCCCTCGGCCGCAGCGAGGATGGCGTTCACGTCGAGGCCGTAGTGGCCGTAGAGCTCAGGGATGGAGCCCGATTGGCCGAAGTGCTCGACGCCCAAAGCGCGCACGCGATGGCCGCAGACGCCGCCGAGCCAGGAGAGCGCTTCCGGGTAGGCATCGGTGATCGTGACAATCGCCGCATCGCGCGGCAGCGCCGCCAGCAAATTCTCGACATGCGCGCCGGCCTCGTGCTGCGCCTGCTCCCGCGCCCGCTGCGCCGCGTGCCAGCCGGCCGAGAGTCGGTCGGCCGATGTCACGGCCAGCACGCCGACGCCCCGCCGGTCCTCGGCCAGCAGCCCCGCTGCTGCGATCGCCTCGGGCGCGACAGCGCCGGCATAGACGATGGCCAGATCGGCGCCCGACTCGGGCCGGCGCAGCCAGTAGCCGCCGTCGATGATGGCCTCGCGCAGCTCGGGCGTGATCGCGCGAGAGAGCTGATCCAGCGGCCGGGTGGAGAGCCGCAGATAGACGGAGCCGCCCTTCTCGTCGCGGTGCCAGCGCTCCTCCTGCTCCTCCGGCGCGTCGCGCTGCATGTAGTCGAACGCCCATTCCATGATCACGCCGAGCTCGTCCACGTACGCCGGCTCGAAGGCGGCGAGCCCGTCCTGCGCCATGCCGATCAGCGGCGTGCCGATCGACTGGTGCGCACCACCCTCGGGCGCCAGCGTGAGCCCGGCGGGCGTTCCCACCACGATAAAGCGCGAGTCTTGGTAGCAGGCGTAGTTCAGGGCATCGAGCCCCCGGCACACGAACGGGTCGTACACCGTCCCGACTGGCAGCAACCGCTCGCCGAACAGCGAATGCGACAGGCCGAGCGCGGACAGCAACAGGAACAGGTTCATCTCGGCAATGCCGAGCTCGATGTGCTGGCCCTTCGGGCTCATCTCCCACTTCTGCGGCGACAACAGGCCGCGCTGCTTGAACACGTCCTCGTGGCTCGCCATGGAGAACAGCCCGCGCCGGTTCACCCACGGCCCGAGATTGGTCGAAACCGTCACGTCGGGCGAGGTGGTGACGATGCGATCGGCCAACGGCCCGCCGGCACGGGCGATGGCGTCGAGGATGCGCCCGAAGCCGGCCTGGGTCGACGTCTGGCCCTTGGCCTCGATCTTGGGGAAGCCATCGAGGGGAACGCGCGTCGCCTCCAGCCGGCGGCGGCCTTTCTGCGCGAACGGCACGCGCTGCAGAAACTCCTCGATGCGGGGTTGCGGCACCTCCAGCCCGGCGAACTTGTCCCATTCCTCCCCTTGGTTGATGCCCTCGCGCGCCCGCAACTCGTTCAGCTGCGCCTTGGTCATCAGTCCGGCGTGGTTGTCCTTGTGACCCTGGAACGGCAAGCCCAAGCCTTTGATCGTATAAGCGATGAAGCAGACCGGCTGGCCCTCTGGTGCAGCCTCGAAGGTCTCGACAATGGCTTCCATGTCGTGCCCGCCGAGGTTGGTCATCAGGCGGGCAAGCTCGGCATCGTCGTGCCGGCGCACGATGTCGAGCGTGTCGGGATGGATGGCGAGGTCATCTTCCAGCTGCCGCCGCCAGGCAGCACCGCCCTGGAACACCAGCGCCGAGTAGAGCATGTTCGGGCAGTCGTCGATCCACTGCTCGAGCCGCTGGCCACCCGGCTCGGCGAACACACTCTGCAAAAGCTTGCCGTACTTGAGGAGCACCACCTTCCAGCCGAGGTTCTCGAACAGGCCGGCCATCTTCATGAACAGGCGGTCGGAGACCACCGAGTCGAGGCTCTGGCGGTTGTAGTCGATCACCCACCAGCAGTTGTCGAGCCCGTGCTTCCAGTACTCCAGCAGCGCCTCGTGGACGTTGCCTTCGTCGATCTCGGCGTCGCCCATCAACGCCACCATGCGGCCCTTCGGCCAGTCGCGGCTCCAGCCCCTGGCGTGCACGTAGTCCTGCACCAAGCTGGCGAAGCCCGTGGCAGCCACGCCGAGGCCCACGGAGCCCGTCGAGAAGTCGACATCGCAGGTGTCCTTGGTGCGCGAGGGATAGGACTGGGCACCACCGAAGGCGCGGAAATTCTGCAGCTTGTCCAGCGTCTGGTTCCCCAGCAGGTACTGGATGGCGTGAAACACGGGGCTGGCGTGCGGCTTGACGGCGACGCGGTCTGCCGGGCGCAGGATGTGGAAATAGAGCGCCGTCATCAGCGTGACGAGCGAAGCCGACGAGGCCTGGTGCCCGCCCACCTTCAGCCCGTCGCCGCGGTCCACCTCGTGGTTGGCGTGGTGGATCATGTACGTTGAAAGCCAGAGCACCTTGCGCTCGAGCTGGCGCAGCATGTCCAACATCGAGACGTCTCGCGGGACCATGCGCGCGCCTTCCACTAGTGCGTACCTCCGGGATTGCCGCGCACCTCCACCTCGAGGCCCGCAGCCCGCAGCCTGGCCACGGTTTCGTCCAGGTGGCCGCGGTCGCGGGTCTCGATCACGACCTCCAGCAGCGCACCCTTGGCCGGCAGATCGGAGAACACGCGCTGGTGATAGACCTCGACAATGTTGGCTCCGGCCTCACCCAGCAAGCTGGCGACTTTCGCAAGCTGGCCCGGCCGGTCGGCGAGGTCGATGGTGAGCTGGCTCAGGCGGCCTTCGCGCGCCAGCTCGCGCGTGAGCACGCTGGCGAGCAGGCGCGTGTCGATGTTGCCGCCGCAGAGGACGAGCCCAACGTTGCGGCCCTTGAACCGTTCGCGGTCGGCGCAGACGGCGGCCAGGCCAGCCGCGGCCGCGCCCTCCACGACGGTCTTCTCGATATTGATGAGCAGGCTCACTGCGCTCTCGATCTGCGGTTCGGAGACGAGCAGGATGTCATCGACCAGGCGGCGCACGATCGGCGCGGTGACCAATCCCGGTGCCTTGACGGCGATTCCTTCGGCCAGGGTATCGCCCCGCATCGGCAGGCTACCGCCCTTGACCAGATTGTACATCGACGGAAACAGCTTAGCCTGTACCCCGATCACCTGGAGGTCGGGCTTCAGGGCCTTGGCAGCTGTGGCCATGCCGGAAATCAGGCCGCCGCCGCCAATCGGCACCACCAGGGTGTCGATCTCGGGAGCGGCTCCCAGCATCTCGAGCGCAATCGTCCCCTGCCCAGCGATCACCAGCGGGTCGTCGTAGGGATGAATGAAGGTCAGCCGCCGTTCCCGCCCGCAGCTCTGCGCGAAAGCGGCCGCCTCCTCCACGGTCTCGCCGTGCAGGATCACCTCCGCGCCGTGCCGTCGCGTGTTCACCACCTTCACCGTCGGAGTGTTGACCGGCATGACGATGGTGGCGGGTATGGACAGACGGCGCGCGTGATAGGCGACGCCCTGTGCATGGTTGCCGGCGGACATGGCCATCACCCCGCGCGCGCGCTCGTCGAGCGACAAGGCAGACAGGCGGTTCAGCGCGCCGCGCTCCTTGAAGGAGGCCGTGAACTGGAGGTTCTCGAACTTCAGCCATACCTTGCAGCCGAGGATCTCGGAAAGCGTGCGGCTCCAGTCGCAGTCGGTCTCGACGATGGCGCCGAGCAGCCGGCGGCGGGCAGCCTCGATGTCGTCGAGCGTGACCGGCATAGGATTAACCAACTTTGACACGCCTGCTCCCATGGTTCGTTCTCGCGCAACCGCTGCCCGGCTGGATGGCTGCCGCGGCAGGTCCGCCATTGCGCCCATCCGGGGGCTCCCTAACCCACCCCGTGGAGCTCATAGCGCGCGGAAACGCCGCACATTTCTGAACCCGGGATAAATGCCGTGTTCAGGCGGGGCACAGGCACAATATGTAGTCTACCGATGGAATCGCCCAACAGCGGCACAAACTTTGGGTCAACGCTTGCACTTGCATAGCCCCCAATGACGAAGCCAGGAGACGCGCGTTGACCTTCAAGATGATCCTCATCGCCGTCTTCGCCGCCGCCGCCTTGATCGGTGCCGCCCTCATGGCCGTGCCGTCGGCGCAGGAAGGCTTGCGCTTGTGTCTCGACCTCGGAGGGTGCCTCGGCCCCTGACCGGCGGGGTCAGACCCCTCGCCTCCAACCTCGGTGATTCATTGACAGGGTCGTCGCGAGGGATCTGCCCCCTATTGAAACGTCGGGGCGAGGGGTCTGACCCCGTTTTACCCGATCGCTCCTGACAAGCGCTCCCTCCTTGGTTAAAAGTCGCGCCCATAGGGTACTGGAGCAGGAGACGCGAGATGGCGAAGGTGGCTTGGATCGGGTTGGGCGTGATGGGCTACCCCATGGCGGGGCACATTCGCAAGAAGGGCGGGCACGATCTCACGGTCTACAACCGCAACGGCGCCAAGGCGGAGGCCTGGGCCAAGGAGCACGGCGGCAGGACCGCGCCATCGCCGGCCGATGCGGCCAAGGACGCCGATTTCGTGTTCTGCTGCGTCGGCAACGACAACGACCTGCGCGAGGTGACGCTGGGCGCGAAGGGCGCCTTCGGTGCGGTCAAGAAGGGCGCGGTCTTCATCGACAACACCACCGCCTCCGCCAACGTCGCCCGCGAGCTGTACGCCGCCGCCAAGGCCAAGGGTTTCGACTTCCTCGACGCGCCGGTGTCCGGCGGCCAGGCCGGCGCCCAGAACGGCGCGCTGACCGTCATGGTCGGTGGCGACCAGGCGCCCTTCGATCGCGCCTTGCCGGTCATCAACAACTACGCCCGCATGGTCACCCTGATCGGCCCGGCCGGCGCCGGCCAGCTCACCAAGATGGTGAACCAGATCATCGTCGCCGTCACCGTGCAGGGCGTCTCCGAGGGCCTGGCCTTCGCGCAGAAGGCGGGCCTCGACATCCCCAAGGTCATGGAGACGATCTCCAAGGGCGCGGCCCAGTCGTGGCAGATGGACAACCGCTGGAAGACCATGAACGAGGGCAAGTTCGATTTCGGCTTCGCCGTCGACTGGATGCGCAAGGACCTCGGCATCATCAAGGACGAGGCCAAGCGCAACGGCGCCAAGGTGGACGTCGCGGCCCTGATCGACACCTACTACGCCGACGTGCAGAAACTGGGCGGCAGCCGCTGGGACACCTCCAGCCTGATCGCCAGGTTGAATAAGAAGTAGCGCGTTGTCATCCCGGCCGAGCGCGTCAGCGCGAGAGCCGGGACCCAGGGCCAAAAGCGTCGCTGAGGCCCAGGCACACTGGGTCCCGGATATTTCGCTAACGCGAAATTCCGGGATGACAGATCAACGCCCTTGTGTCCGCACCAGATCCTCCGGCGTGTCGATGTCCGCGAAGATGCCAGGGGTCCCCAAATCGACTTCCCGCACCTGCTCCCGGTGCCCGGCGATGAGCCGCTTGGCACCGGCGTCGCCCTCGAGTTGCAGCAGCTCCGGAAAATAGCTGCGCGGCCAGAGCACGGGGTTGCCTTGCCGCCCTTCATGCACCGGCACCACGATCGCGCCAGGCACAAACGCTGCGATCAGGCGGTCGAGGTGCGCAGCCTCGATCTGCGGCATGTCGCCCAGCAGAACGAGCGCGCCGGCGCACTCGTCCGAAACGGCGCGCACGCCCGCCTTCAGAGAGCTGCTGAGGCCGCTCGCAAAGTCCGGGTTGGCGACGAACGAGAGGTCGAGTTCCGTCAACTCGGCCCGCACGTCCGCTTGCTGATGCCCGGTGACCACCAGCACCGGCCGCGCCGCGCTGCCGAGCACCGCCTCGACCACCCGGCGCACCATCGGCTTGCCGCCGATGTCGGCCAGCAGCTTGTTCTGCGCCCCCATGCGGGTCGAGCGCCCGGCGGCCAGCACGATCGCGGCGATGTCGGGCTCGCTCAAGACAGCCACCGCTTGCGGCGCTTGTAGTGCTTCACGTCGCGATAGGACTTGCGCGAGCCGACCTCGTTGAGCCCGAGGTAGAACTCGCGAATGTCGGAGTTCTCCCGCAGCGCCGCCACGTCGCCTTCGAGCACGATGCGGCCGGTCTCCATGACATAGCCGTGGTCGGCCACTTCCAGCGCCATGGTTGCATTCTGCTCCACCAGCAGCACGGAGAGCTTCTCCTGCTGCACCAGCCGGCGCACGATGCCGAAGATCTCCTCGACCAGCATCGGCGCCAGCCCGAGCGAAGGCTCGTCCAGCAGCATCACCTTGGGCGTCGACATCAGCGCGCGGCCGATGACCAGCATCTGCTGCTCGCCGCCCGAAAGATAGCCGGCGAGCTGATCGCGCCGGTTCTTCAGGATCGGGAAGTAGGCAAAGACCCGCTCGATGCCCTCGCGCACCTTGCCCGCCTGCCGCTGGGTGTGGGCGCCGGCGATAAGGTTCTCCTCGGCCGTCAGGTGCTCGAACACGCGCCGGCCTTCGAATACCTGCGAGATACCGAGCCGCGTGACATCGAAGGCGCGCATGCCGTCGATGCGCTTGCCGTCGAAGGTGATGGAGCCCTTCGTCACATCGCCGCGCTCGGTGCGCAAGAGGCCAGATACCGCCTTCAGCGTGGTCGTCTTGCCGGCGCCATTGGCGCCGAGCAGCGCGGTGATCGACCCCGACTTGACTTCGAGCGAAACGCCCTTCAGCACCAGGATGACGCTGTCGTAGACGACCTCGATGTTGTTGATCGACAGCATGGTTGTCTCCCTCTCCCCGCTTGCGCGGGGAGAGGGAACTTCCCCTAGTTGACCGCGGCGAGGTGCTTGCTGATCACGTTGCGGTAGGCCTGGAACCAGTCGGTGGTCTTGACGAGCTTGCCGTCCTTGACCGACCACACCTGGACCCAGCCGCCGCCCTCGTGGTCCTGCGGGGTGACTTCCATCGGCGGCACCATGCCACCCAGCGTGAAGCCCTTGATCGCCTCCATGCCATTCTTGACGTCGACCGTGTTGGGCCTGGCGCCGCCCTTGGCCTTGATGGCGTTGCGGGTGGCTTCAGCATGCAGCGCCGCGATCATGACGCCGCGGTTGTAGAAGACGCTGGTCTCCTGCTGTGAGGGCGGCTCCTTGCCCTGCGCCTTGTACATCGCGTTGATGTCCTTGATCACCTGGAAGTCGGTGCCGACACCGGCGAACTGCAGGGTGTGGTAGCCCTCGGCTGCCGCAAATCCTCCGGCCGCCTTGATGTCGGCTTCCGAGGCGCCCCAGACCAGCGAGACGACCTTGCTGAGCGGATAGCCCTTGCCCTTCAGCTCCTTGATGGAGACCGACGGCGAGCGGCCGAACAGGTGCGTCACGACGAAGTCCGGCTTGAAGCGGCCGGTGATGTCGATGACCTGGGCACCCATCTCCACGCCCGGCGATGGCACCGCGAACGTGCGCATCTCGAAGCCCTCCAGCTTCGACAGGTCGGCGAGGACCTCCAGGGGCTCCTTGCCCGCAGGGTTGTCGAAGTAGAGGTAGGCGATCTTCTTGTCCTTCAGGCTGCCGCCGAGCTGCTTCTTGGCGAAGTCGATGGCGGCCGCGGCCTGCGACCAGTAGCTGGCCGCCAGCGGGAAGAGGTAAGGGAAGCGCTTGCCGTCGGCTGCCGCCGCCGTGCCGAAGCCGGGCGAAGTGCCGAGCATCTTGTCTTCCTCGAGCTTCTTGGTGAGCGCGGCGGTCTGCGGCGTGCCGTAGAGGCTGTGCAGCACCGCGCCTTCCTTCTTGAAGCGCTCGTGCGCCTCCATGGCCGGGGGCACCTTGTACTCGTGGTCGATCTCCATCACGCGGATCTTGTAGCCCTCGACCCCACCCTTGCTGTTGAGGAGCGAGATGTAATCGTGATAGCCGGGACACAGGAATATGCCCACGGTCTGCGTGGCGCCGGTGCGGTCGCACTGGAGGCCGAATACCAGTTCCTTCTCCTGGGCGATGCCAGCGCCGCTCGCCGTCGCGAGTGCGCAGGCCGCCGCGGCGGCACGCCACCAATTCAAGTGTGTCATTGTGGTTTCCTCCTTGGGTTTCTTCACTGGTTCAATACGAGAACGGCCAGACACGAAAGTAGTTGCGGATGTTGCGCCACAGCCGGTTCAGGCCCTCCGGCTCGACCACCAGAAACAGGATGATCAGGGCGCCGAACAGCACCAGCCGGGTGCTGGCGATCACGCTCGACATCTCGCCCGCGCTGAAGAACAGCCCGGCCAGCGGCTCCATGGACAGCCGGAGCACGATCGGCAGCATGGTGACGAACACCGCGCCCAGGATCGAGCCGAGCACCGAGCCGAGCCCGCCGATGATGATCATGGCGAGGTAGTCGATCGATACGCCGATCTGGAACGCCTCGTAGTTGGCGATGCCGAAGTAGTAGGTGTAGAGAACGCCGCACACGCCGGCGTAGAACGACGAGATCGCGAACGCCAGCAGCTTGTAGCGGTAGATATTGATGCCGATGATCTCAGCGGCGATGTCCTGATCGCGGATGGCGACGAAGGCGCGCCCGATGCGGCTGCGTACCAGGTTGAGCGTCGCCAGGATCGCCAGCGCCGCAAAGAACAGCAGGAAGAAGTAGAGCTGGCCCTGCGTCCTGAGCTGGTAGCCCCACAGCTCCGGCCGCGGCACCTGGATGGAGGCCTGCGCCCCGCCCGAGATGGCCGGCGTGTGGTTGATAATCCACTCGATGATGAGCTGCCCGGCGAGCGTGGCGATGGCGAGATAGAGGCCTTTGATCCGGAGACTGGGGATGCCGACGATGGCGCCGACGAGCGCCGCCATCAGGCCGCCGGCGGGCAGCGTGACCCAGAACGGCAGGCCGAGCTTCACCGCCAGGTTGGCGGCGGTGTAGGCGCCGACCGACATGAAGGCGGCGTGGCCGACCGAGATCTGCCCGGTGTAGCCGACCAGGATATTGAGCCCAAGCGCGCCGACGATGGCGATCAGCGACAGATTGATGATCGACAGGTAGTAGTCGTGCAGTGACAGCGGCAGGACGACCGCAAACAGCAAGATGACGGCCGCGACCGTCCAGCGCGCGACCGGCAGCGGATAGAGCGCCATGTCCGCGGCGTAGGTGGTTTTGTACACGCCCGACTCGCGATGGAACATGGGCGCCTCAGACTCGCTCGATCCGGTGCGTGCCGAACATGCCGTAGGGCTTGAACATCAAGGCGATGATCATCAGCACATACGGCGCGAAGTCCTTGGTGCCGCCGCCGACGTAGGGGTCGAGGTAGCCGGCGGCGAGGCTCTCCACCAGCCCGACGATCAATCCGCCGATGACGGCGCCGACGATGGAATCAAGCCCGCCCAGGATCACCACGGGGAAGACCTTGAGGCCGACCAGCGCCAGGTGCACGTCGACGCCCAGCATGCTGCCCCAGATCACGCCGCCCAGCGCCGAAACTATGCCGGCCATCGCCCAGGCGAGCGCGAAGTAGCGCTCCACGTTGATGCCCATTGCCATCGCCACCTGCTGGTTGTCGGCCACGGCGCGCATGGCCACACCCATGCGGCTCTTCATGAAGAACCAGGTGAACAGTCCGAGGAAGATCAACGTGACGACAACGCCGAGGATCTGGATCGGCGGCAGCGAGGCCGGGCCGATGCCGATCGGCAGGTCGCCGATGTTGAGCGACACGGCGCGGGTCTCCCCGCCGACCGTGATCGGCGGCAAGCCGCGCAGCATGGCGCCGAGGCCGATGGTGGCCATGATGACGGCGATGATCGGCCGGCCCAGCAGGGGCCTCAACACGACGCGCTCGAGCGCGAAGCTGAAGGCCACCATGACCGCGACGGCGGCTGCCACGCCGGCAAGGACGGGCATACCCTTGGCCGCCAGCACCACGGCGGCGACGAAGCCCGCCAGCATCACGAACTCGCCCTGCGCGAAGTTGATGGCCTCGGTGGCCTTGTAGACCAGCACGAAACCCAGCGCGATCAGCGAATACATGAGCCCGATCGAGAGCCCGCTGACCGTCAGCGCAAACGCGAACTGCAGCTCGTCCCACATCAACAGCTCCAGCCTTGTAGGTTGGGTCGAGCGTCAGCGAAGACCCAACACTGCCCCAAGCTGACCCATGTTGGGTCTGCGCTTCGCTTGACCCAACCTACGGCCTTCCGTTTGGCCGCCACATCGCCGCGAACACCAACCGATTCCCCTCCCGTCGTGTCGAAGACACGCCTTCGGCATGATGATGGGGAGGGGTTAGGGGTGGGGTGAAAATCCAGGGGAAGCGTTCGCCGGAATGAGCCTGAGCATTCCGCCGAGACCCTTAGCTGCCTGGCTTTCCCTGTTGCATACCCCCACCCCCAACCCCTCCCCGCAAGGGGGAGGGGAGAGCGTGCGTTGCCCGGCTTTCCCGCGAACACAACCGTCGACCTCTCTTCTCGGTTCAACACGTCGACCCTCTTGTTCGCGTCACGCCGCCATGCGCTTGTCGCGGCGCTCGGTCGCCACGATGTCATGCACCGCGAGCGTCGAGCTTAGCGAGCTCTTGCGCCCGTCCTCGAAGGTGATGTCCATGGTCAGCCGCGCTTCCCTCGCGCCGTCGTAGAAGGCGGCAATCACTGGCGCATACTTCTCCGCCACGAACGACCGCCGCACCTTGCGTGTGCGCGTGATCTCCGCGTCGTCGGCGTCGAGCTCCTTGTTCAGCAGCACGAGGCGCGCCACCTTGCTGGTTCCGGGCAAGGTCGCGTTGATCTTGCCGACTTCCTCGATGATCAGTTGTGCCACATCAGGTTTGGTGGCCAGGTCCATGAAGCTCGTGTACGGCAGGCTGCGCGCCTCCGCCCACTTGCCGACCGTGCTGATGTCGACGGCCACCATGGCGGCCACGAACGGCCGCTGGTCGCCGAATGCCACCGCCTCGCGGATGTAGGGGCTGAATTTCAGCTTGTTCTCGATAAATTGCGGCGCGAACGGCGTGCCGTCGGCAAGCTTGCCCACGTCCTTGGCCCGATCGATGATGGCGAGCTGGCCGCGCGGGTCGATCAGGCCGGCGTCGCCGGTCTTGAGCCAGCCGTCCGCGGTGATGGCATCGCGGGTTGCCTCGTCCTGCTTGTAGTAGCCGAGAAACACGCCCGGTCCCTTCACCAGCACCTCGCCGCGCTCGTCGATGCGCACCTCGGTGCCCGGCAGGGTGCGGCCGACCGTGTTGGGATCGGCCTCGTCGTTACTCTGCAAGGATACCAGCGCGCTCGCTTCGGTCGCCCCATAGATTTGCTTCAAGTTGATGCCGAACGAGCGGAAGAAGCGGAACGCGTCCGCCCCGAGCGGGGCGCCGCCGGTCAGGCACCAGCGGGCGTTGCGCAGGCCCAGCTGATCGCGCACCGGGCCGTACACGAAGAATTCGCCGAGCCGGTAGGCGAGCCGGGTGGTTGCCGGAACCGGCTTGCGATCGCCAAGCAGCAGCTCGCGTCGTTCAGCGACGCGGCGAAAATACTCGTATATCCGCCGCTTCAACCAGGAGGCATCCGCCGCCTTGACCTGGAGGCCGGTCAGCATGTTCTCCCAGATGCGGGGTGGAGCGAGCAGGGCGCTCGGTCCCAGCTCACGCAGGTCGCGCTGCACCGTCTCGGGGCTTTCCGGGCAGTTGCACGTGGCCCCCACCGCCAGGCTGGTGCTGAGCGAGAACATGGAGTCGCCGACCCAGCCCATCGGCAGATAGCACAGCCAGTTGTCGCCCGCGGCCACCGATTCGACGCTGGCGAAGCTCTCCGAGGTCGCAATCATGTTGGCGTGGCTCAGCAGCACGCCCTTCGACCTGCCCGTGGTGCCGGACGTGTAGGCGATCAGCGCCACGTCCTCGGCGCACCCCTGCTCGAGCTCGCGCTGGTAGTGATCGGGATGGTTGGCGCCGAACACGCGGCCCGCGGCTTCGATCTCGGCGATCGACTCGAGGATGTCGTCGCGGTAGGCGCTCATCCCGCGCGGGTCCTCGTAGATCACCAGGCGCAGGCCCGGCAGGTCGCTGCGCAGCGAGAGCACCTTGTCGACCTGCTCCTGGTCCTCGGCCACCACCACCGACACGTCGGCGTGGCTGAGCACGTGCACCAGCTCGCTGGCGATGGAGTCCTGGTAGAGCGGCACCGCCATGCCGCCGAGCGCCTGCGCCGCCAGCTGTGCCCAGTAGAGGCGGGCGCGGTTGTCGCCCAGCACGGAAAGCTTTTCGCCGCGCTTGAAGCCGTGCGCCGCCAGCCCAAGCGCGAAGTCGCGCACATGATCCTGGCAGTCGCGCCAGCTGTAGGTCTGCCAGATGCCGCGGTCCTTCTCGCGCATGCCGGGCAGCCTGCCCGAGCTCTCGGCATGATGCCGGAGCAGCTTGGGCAGCGTATTGGTATCCGGTTCGGCGGCAAGCTTCATGGCCGGCTCCCCTTGCTGGTGCCGAGATAGGCCGCGATCACGGCCGGGTCGTTCTGGACGTCGGCCGGGGCGCCGGCGGCGATCTTGCGGCCGCGATCGAGCACCACAACGTGGTCGGAGATATCCATCACCACGCCCATGTCGTGCTCGATCAGAACGACGGTGACGCCGCGCTCCTGGTTCACGTCCAGCACGTAGCGCGCCATGTCCTCCTTCTCGTCCTGGTTCATGCCGCCCATGGGCTCGTCGAGCAGCAGGATCTTGGGCTCCAGCGCCAGCGCGCGGCCCAATTCCACGCGCTTGCGCAAGCCGTAGGGAAGGGCCGCCGTCGGCTGCTTCCTGAGGTCCTGCAGCTTCAGGAACTCGATGATCTCCTCGCAGACGGCGCGGTGGCGGATTTCCTCGCGCTGTGCCAGGCCCCAGTAGATCACGCTGCCGAGCACGCCGGCGCGCATGCGCACGTGGCGGCCGAGCATGAGGTTGTCGAGCACGGTGAGGCCGCTGAACAGGGCGATGTTCTGGAACGTGCGGGCAACACCCAGGCTTGCCACCGCGCTCGGCCGCAATCCCGTAATGTTGCGCCCTTCCAGGGTGACGCGTCCGCTGTCGGGCCGATAGAAGCCCGAGATCATGTTGAGCAGCGACGTCTTGCCCGCACCGTTGGGGCCGATGATGGAGAGGATGCGGCCTCTCGGGATGCCGACCGAGACCCCGTCGACCGCCGTGACGCCGCCGAAGCGCTTGGACACGCCCTCGACCGACATCTGGACGGCTGCGCTCGTGATCTGCTCGGCGGTCTGGGTCAGATTCATGCGGCCGCCTTGCCTGCAGCCGGCACGGAGCCGTAGCCAATTCGCCTGCGGGACCGGTTGGCCCTCATGGATGCACCCTCCCAGCCCACCGGTCAGAGATTGCTGGGCGCCATCACTCTTGGGGTTGACGGGCGCGCGGCCGGCAGCACAGCATGGATGTTAGTTCAGGAGAATGCGCAAGGCCATGCCCTATTCTTTCCATCGCGCGAAAGGGCTGTTCTCAGTCGTGCGGCTCCGCAGAGAGAGTTTATTCCCCCTTCGCCGGCCGGACGTGTTGCTCCAGCCCTGGTGGCATGGCACCAAACGCCTGGTTCGGTGTCATCCCGGCACTTGCCTGCACCGGCGAAGGCCGGTGTTGCCAACATCGGGAGGCTTTCGCAAGGAATGGGCTCGCCCGATCCGTCCCTCGCCTGAGTAGGCGCAGAAGCCACAATGGCTACGAGCAGCAGTGCGGCGATGGGGGATGCCTTCCCTGAAAGCGCGGGCATGGATAACATGTCTCCTCCTTCTCCTCCTTCGAGATTGTTCGATTTTCTCGAACTGGAGCATACGGGTGGGAATTCGTTCGCGCTGTCATCTAGCCGACAATTGGGCGGCCTCGGGCCGACTCCCGGAGCATGGACTCATGTCTGGCCCAGAGAATGTACCTACGCTCGATAGCCTGCTGACAACGTCGACCTGGACGCACGGGCTCTCGGCAGACCAGATAGAAGTTGTCAGGAAGACGATAACTGAGCGATCGGTGCGAGCTGGAGGTTATGTCTGCCGCAGAGGGGACGCGGTCGAGCATTGGTTCGGCATCATCGAGGGCTTCGTCAAGCTCTGCAGCAATTCCCGAGGCGGGCGGCCGGTGACGTTCACCTGCGTGGCCTCCGGCAGCTGGTTTGGCGAAGGATCACTCCTCAAAGACGAGCCACGGCGCTTCGATGCGATTGCGCTGCGTGACACGCGCAGCGCCTGCCTCCCGCGCGCGACTTTCCTTTGGCTGCTGGAAAGCAGCATGGCGTTCAATCGCTTCTTGGTGAATCAGTTGAACGAACGCTTGGGTCAGTTCATTGCGATGCTGGAGTTCGAACGAACGCTTGCCCCGGACATACGTGTGGCCCGGTGCCTCTCGGTTCTTTTCAATCCGCTCCTTTACCCTCGTACTGGTCCACGATTGGGAATCTCCCAAGAAGAGATTGCCTCCCTGTGCGGCCTATCGCGTCAAACCGTAAACCAGGCGTTGCATGCGCTCGAGAGACAGGGCTGGTTGCGCGTGGACTTTCGGGGGATCACGGTCACTGACCTGCGAGGGCTGCAGACTCTTGCGTCATCGAATGATAATCACGCTTAGCTAACCGCGCCCCCGGACCCGTTCCGCAACCCGCACGACCAGCTCCAGCTTCGCCCACTGCTGGTGAACTGTGGCCACTCGATCGCCCGCAGTCGGTCCTCCGGGGTCAGAACCCAGGGTCCGCCCCGCTATCGTCGACCGTTTCGAAGCATCAACCACCGCGCGAGCAGCACGGTGAGCGCCATGAATACGCCGGCGAACACGACGTCGCTCAGGAAATGGGCGCCCTGCGACATGCGCACGAGCCCGGTGGCGAGGCCGCCCGCGGTGCCGGCGACCGCTAGCGGGACGGACCATTGCGGGACGAGCACGGCGGCGGCGTAGAACGTCACGTAGGTGGAGGCCGCCTCGCCGCTGATGAAGGAGCAGTTGCGCTTGCATTGGTTGGCGACCAGCAGCGGCGGGGTGAACGTCTTGCTGCCGCCGAACTCCACGATCTGCGACGGCCGCGCCCGGCCCCACTGATCCTTGAAGATGAGATTGGCGACCAGCCCCGGACCGGCGGCGAGGCACACGGCCAGGAACAGCCAGTGCCTGCTGCCGATCTGCAGCCATTGCGGTCGGCGGCGCCACGTCAGGATCAGACCGGCAAGGCACACGGCGATCGTGCCGAAGTAGAGAACGACGAACGCTTGCCGCAGCGCGTGCACCCAGCCGAGGCGCTGCCCAACGAAGCCGGTCTCGGGCGCATGGAAGACCCGCGCCGCCAGCAGATCGACCTCGGGAATGGCCAGGAACACGCAACCGGCACCCACGCCGAGTGCGACCGGCAAGGCCCAAACCCAAATGGCGATCCGGCCGCCTTCAGCGCCGACGGATGCACCGCCGACGACCTGCATGCTCCGCTCCCGCGCTCTCGGCGCGCCCCTGGTGCTTCTCGCGCCGCTCAGCGCTGAGCCATCAGTTCGGTGAGGTTCATGAAGCTGACGCGCCTGTTGCGCGGCTCCGGCCCCTGCGTGTCGATCTTGAGATACTGCTCGCCGTAGCCTTGCGTGACGAGATTCTCCGGCGGCACCTCGAACGTATTCGAAAGGATCTCGGCTACCGCCGACGCGCGCCGGTCCGACAAGCTGATATTGTCCTCGTCGGATCCAACAGCGTCAGTGAAGCCCGCGATCATGACCACCGCCTCGGGATTGCGACGCAGTAGCCTGAGAATGGCGCGCGCTATGCGTTCCAGCTTGTAGAACTGGTCAGGTGGGACCTCCCAGGCGCCGGAATCGAAGTTGATGGTGTCGAGATCGATCGAGCGCACGCGCGCGCGCAGCTCGTAGTTGTCGCGTATCTCCTCCAGCGAGTAGGGCCGCTCGAGAGCCTCGATCGGTGGCGCATCCAGCGCCTCGTCGAGATCGTCGTCCGAGGCGCGATCGTACTCGACGATGTACCTCTCGCGCGGGATGGTCACGTACGGAGGAGGCAGATTGAGCGCGATGATCCCGAGCACGCCGATGCCGATGCCCACGCCGAGGCCTTGATAGAAGCGGCGATTGTCGATGATGTTCCGCTCTCTGCCATCGGGGCTCTGGCGATAGCGCCGCAGCAGGCGGCCGCCGGCGTCGACCTCGGTGACGATGCGCACACCGTCGCGCCGAACGTAGAAAGTCTCCACATTGCCATTGGGCCGCTGCTCCGTCCTGGCATCGGGTCGGCGGCGGAAGCGCTCGGCCTCGTCGTGGCGGATGATGGTCCGGTTGTCCTGCTTGATGATGATGCGGTTGCCGGGCTCCTGGATCACCTTGCGGCGGCCGCCGTCCTCGACCCGTTCCAGGCGGCCTTTCTGCACGTCGTCGAAGCGTCTCGGTGCGGGACCTTGTGGACCGAGTGGACCGCGTTGCGGCACCACGGGCGTGACGGTGAGGGGGCCCCCAGGCCCGGGCGACGGCGCGGCAACGGGCGGCGGCACCTTCTGGATGGCGGGAGCCGGCCCCTTCGGCGGCGGTGGGACCACGCCCTGCTGGACCGGCGGCAGCCCCTTTGGCGGCGGTGGGAGCACGCCCGGCTGAACCGGCGGCCCCTTTGGCGGCGGGGGAACCACGCCCTGCTGGACCGGCGGCGGCGCGCCCGCAGGCGGGAAGCGCTGGATGGTCTCCTTCTTTGGATCGGGAGGCGGTGGGGCGGGCGGCTTGACGGCCGGCGGCACCTGCTTTGCCGCCGGAGGAAGCTGCTGCTGCTGGAACTGCTTAGCCGGCCGCTCGGGCGGAGGCAGCTGCTGCTGCAGCGGCTTCGGGGGCGGCGGTGGCGGTACTGTTGCCCGGGGCGGCGGAGGCGGTGGCGGTACCGTTGCCCTGGGCGGCGGAGGTGGCGGTACCGTTGCCCTGGGCGGCGGAGGCGGTGGCGGTACTGTCGCCCTGGGCGGCGGAGGCGGTGGCGCCTTGGCTGGAGGCGGGGGTGGCGGCTGAGGCTTGGGAGGAGCGGCCTTCTGCTTTTCCCGCTCCTTCTTCTTCTTTTCCTCCTCGGTTTGCGCCTGCGCCGGCTGCACCAGCCCGGCACGATCGGCCAAGACGGCCGTGCCGAGCGCGACCGCAAGAAGTGCCGAGAGACTTGCCTGCTGACCGTTCCTCATGTGCTGATCCCTCGATCCAACCCGGCGCCATCCGAAGTGTGCGCAATTTGCGGCGGCAGCGAGGCGAAAGGTAGGCTACCTTGACGCAGAGAGATTTAAGCTACACCGGTGCCACAGGTTAGGAAAATGAGCTCTGTCGAAATTGTGGAGGTAGCCCCCCGCGACGGCTTCCAGGCGGTCAAAGCCTTCATCCCGACCGAGGCCAAGATCGCCCTGATCGAGGAACTGGCGGCGTGCGGGTTCTCCCGCATCGAGATCGGGTCGTTCGTCAGCCCCAAGGCGCTGCCGCAAATGGCCGACACGCCGGAAATCCTGAAACGCGTTCAGTTGCCCGCGGGGACGCGCGTGATGGCGCTGGTGCCCAATGCCAAGGGCCTGCAGCTGGCGCTCGAGGCCGGCGTCGAGGAGATCAGCTGGGTGATCTCGGTGTCGGAGAGCCACAACCGCTCCAACGTCAACCGCAGCGTCGAGGAGAGCTTCCGCGATTTCGCCGCCGCCTGGGGATCGCTCGGGCAAGACAAGCCAAAGCTGCGGCTCGGCCTCTCCACCTGCTTCGACTGCCCCTGGGAGGGGCGCGTGGCCGAGGACCATGTGATCCGCGCGGTGGAGCGCGTGCTCGAGGTGGCCCCCGACGTCGAAATCGGCGTCTGCGACACCACGGGGCGGGCGGCGCCCAACCACGTCGGGTCGCTGCTCGGCAGGATCGTCGCGCGCTATGCCGGCGCGCGCGCCACGTTTGCCTATCACGGCCACGATACGTACGGGCTTGGCGTCGCCAATGCGATCGAGGCTTGGCGCCAGGGCGTGCGCGCGATCGACGGCGCCGCCGGCGGCCTCGGCGGCTGCCCCTTCGCGCCTGGGGCTGCCGGCAATACGGCGAGCGAGGATCTGGTGTTCGCCTTCGAGCACATGGGCGTGAGAACCGGCGTCGACTTTGCGCGGCTGCTCGCCGCCGCCGGGGGGGTGGCGGCCGTGGCGCCGGACCAGGCGGGCGGCAAGCTTCGGTCCGTGCCGCGACGGCGCGCGCTGGCGGGCTTCGGGGCTGCCAGCCGCGGCGTCCAAAGCTGATAACCCAAGGGGTGAAATCGAAGTGCAAGACTGCTGACGCGCCGGTTTGGCCCGCGCCCGAATCGGCCTACAGGGATCGGAGACAGGCCGGTGCCCGCGGCGTTGCTGGGCGTTCCGGCAAGCGGCCCTCGCCCGAGCTTCGAGGTCATCCATGGTCCCTGCCGTCGCGCTTCGGAAGGAGAGCAACTTCGAGCCGATAGGACCGTTGCCGAGCCGTGGCGAGGTGCTTGCGCGCTATCGAAGCTTGCGGGAGATCAGCAAGGTTCATCATGCAAGGGTTCTGGATTTCCTATCCCCAAGCCTGGTCATGCAGCACGCACGCCGATTGGGCCTGACCGACGGGAAGAGGCTTGTTCTCGGCAGCCTCGACGAGCTGACGCTTGCCTTCGATCTTGCCATTCATACCGCCCCTGTCGGTCGCTCGCGGGCGATCGATCGCTACGCCAGAAACGCGCCGCCGCCACCGGGCGCCGACGAGGCGCTGGTGCTCGATGCGATGCGCAATGCACGCTTCTCTGTGCTGTCGGTAGAGGGCCGACACCAAGCCGCTGGACTGGTCCTCACCGACGTGTTCCGAGATGAGGAGGTCTGGTTGGTCGACGAGGGGCTAGAGATATCGCTTCCCAAGAGGACATTGTTTGCGACGCGGTACTTCACACCCGATGGCTTTTCCATGACGGCCGGCGCCGGCATGCCTGTCAATCCAGTTTTCCTCGCGGACGCCTTCGAGTCGGCACCGCAACTGATGCGCAAGCCGCTCATGCAGGCCATCGGCGATCCGCGCTTTGCGGAAGCCATCTATCGGGCCGCGATTGCGGACGGAATGACGGAACGCATCACCTACCAAGACCCACCCGGCGCCGATGACGCAGCCTGACGGCTGGCGCCTTCTCGGGCGCCGGCAGCAGCAGGTCGGCCGGCACATGGAAGCGGGCTCGCAATCTTTGCACCATCGCCACGCTCAGCCCCTTCTTGCCGCGCAGCATCTCACTGACCCTGCTCGGAGTGCCCAGGATCGGCGCCATGTCGGCTCGTGTGAGGCCGTGCTGGTCCATCAGGTGGCGGATCAGCTCCGCGATGCTCGATGGCCGGCGGGGCCATCTGCGCTCTTCATAGGCGGCAATCAGGCGGGCCTGCGCCTCCAGCCGCGCGACATCGGCTCGATCGCGCGAATGCCAAAGCCGATCAACGAGCACGCGCAAGCTCCTTGTCGCTGTCGATCAGGATCAGCGTTGCATCCATCACACCGTCTCCATCCCGTATTCGGCATGCCTCCCGAAGAATCTGATCTCCAAGACGCCGGCCTAATACTGCACGCGAGCAACCAGGCTCGACGCTTGACCGTAAGGATAATTTGCCTTACTCGAACGCGGCATGAGGCTAACGTCATGAGCACGCTCACGGTCACCGCCAAGGGGCAGGTCACGCTGCGCAAGGATCTCCTGCAGCATCTGGGCGTCCGCCCTGGCGAGAAGATTGTCGTGAACAAGCTTCCGGACGGCCGGATCGAGGTGAAGGCCGCGCGGCCGACCAGCAAGATCTCTGATGTCTTCGATTTCCTCAAAAGGGAGAACGGCCCCTCCCTGTCGATCGATGAGATGAACGAGATCACGGCCCGCGGCTGGGCCGGCAAGCGCGGTGCCAGGAGGCGATGAAGATCACGGCGGACACCAACGTCCTTGTTCGGGCGATCACAGGTGACGACGAGCAGCAAAGTAAAGCCGCTCGGAAGGAGCTGGCGAACGCCGATGTGGTTGCGCTGGCGCTGCCGGCGGTCTGCGAGCTGGTCTGGGTTCTGTCGCAGGGTTACAAAATACCCACGGCCGAAATCGCGGAGGCGATTCGACGCTTGATGAACAGCGCGAATGTCGTGATGAACCGGCCTGCAGCGGAAGCCGGATTGGTTTTGCTGGGGGCGGGTGGCGACTTCGCCGACGGCGCCATCGCCTTCGAGGGAAGTTGGCTCGGAGCAGATACCTTCGTGTCCTTCGACAGAAGGGCCGTGCAGCTGTTGGGAGCGCGGGGCGAGTCCGTCCGTCTGCTGTCGTAAGGGCCTGGTGACCGAGATGGCACTCGCCGACTGGTCCCGAGGACTCGAACCTCTCGACGCCCCCTCCTCTGTTTCTCAGTCGGGCGGGTTACAGCCGCCTGGGAAGGAAGGAGCCTGGTGCGCTCCGCAGGGCTCGAACCTGCAACCTCGAGCTTAGAAGGCTCGTGCTCTTCCGATTGAGCTAGGAGCGCTGGCGATCCCGGCACGATTCGAACGTGCGACCTCCCGACTCGGAATCGGGTGCGCTCTCCACGGCGCTACGGGACCGAACCGGCGTGGGGAATCGAACCCCAACCTCTCGGGACACAACCGAGCGTGCAACCATTGCTACCTCGCCGGCGAAATGGTCTGGGTGGCTGGATTCGAACCCCGACCTTCGCCGGGGCAGGCCAGCGGCCCTCGGATTCGTCGCGCTGAAAAGCGCGCCTCCGGCGCGACGTCCGATACTCTGACCAGGCTGAGCTACACCCAGGAATGATGGAGCGCGCGGCAGGACTTGAACCCCGGCCTTCGCCGGGGCAGGCCTGCATTCTCTGGTTCCGTAGACCAGCGCCTTATCCATTGGACCACGCGCGCGAATGCTGGCACCGGTGCGCGGACTCGAACCGCGATCCTCGGTTTTGGAGACCCTTGCCATTGGACGACACCGGTATGGTGCCAAGAGATGGGATCGAACCACCGACGCACAGCTCTTCAAGCTGCCGCTCTACCGACTGAGCTATCTTGGCTGGGGTTGGAACGAAGGGTGCGCCAGGCGCGCACGGGCGACAGGCTCAGCGGCTAAATCGCCGCCAGCTGGGTCGTCTCGGACAATGTCGCGTCGTTCGTGTCATGGGCGGGGATATGACCTGTGTCGGGTCGAATGTCAATTGGCAGCCGGTGAGAGAATCGAACTCCCGTTCCCGTAGGTTGGGTTGGCGCGGAGCGCGTAACCCAACATGCCGCAGACGCAACGTTGGTGCCCTGCCCATGTTGGGTCACGGGCCTTCGGCCCTAACCCGACCGACGTCGAACCAGCCGTGGAGGAGCGTGCGGGAATCGAACCCGCTCATGGCCGCTTTGCAGGCGGCTGCGTTCCCATCTCGCCCACGCTCCAAACCAAAGTGTGGTGGGTTCCCGAGGACTTGAACCTGGGCGCCAGCTCCGCTTGTTTCATAGCCGGCCGCTTTATAGCAACGCGCTGCATTGCCACTCTGCCAACCGTCCGGAAGTGGCGGAAGCGGCAGGAGTCGAACCTGCAAGGCCTTGCGGCACGCACGGTTTTGGAGACCGGCCCCCTCGCCATTGACAGCGGCTGGCGGAATCGAATCTGGATTGCGAAATCGAGATCCGGCATCGTTGCAATCAGGAAGCCATCGAGCGCCGTCCGGCTTGCATCGTGCTGGGAGCCGCGCGTCAGCGCAGGAGTCGGCCATGGGAGCGAGAGAGAGCCCCTTCCCCCAATCCTTCCTGTGGGGCGCCGCTACGGCGGCGTACCAGGTCGAGGGGGCCTGGCAGGCGGACGGCAAGGGCCTGTCCGTGTGGGACGTCTATACCAACACCGACAGGATGGCGGCGAACGGTGAGACGGCGAATGTCGCCCTCAACATGTACGACCGCGCGCAGTACCTCGAGGACATCGCGCTGCTCAAGGAGCTGGGGGTCAATGCCTACCGCTTCTCGATCAACTGGCCGCGCATCCTGCCCGCCGGCACGGGTGCGCCCAACCAGCAGGGCATTGCCTACTACCGCAGGTTCATCGCCGACCTGAAGCAGGCCGGCATCGAGCCGCTGGTCACGCTCTACCACTGGGAGCTGCCGCAGGCGCTGGCCGAACGGGGCGGCTGGGCCAATCGCGAGATCGTCGAGTGGTTCCGGGGCTGCGCCGGGGTCGTGTTCGACAGCTTCGGCCGGGACGTCAAGCTGTTCCTGGTCCTGAACGAGCCCAGCACCGATCTCGGGTTCACCTTCTATGCCCAGCAGTTCAGGGAGAAGAGGACCTCGAGCCCGACATTCACGCTCACGCCGCTGCCGCCGGCGGCCTTCACGCAGTTCGCCGGCGCCCGCATGGTGCACCATCAGCACATGTGCGCCGCCGTGGCCATCGAGGAGTATCGCAAGCGTGGCTTGAGCGGCAGGATCGCCGCCATCGCCATGCTGCTGATCCCGGCGCTGCCCGAAACAGATAGCGAGGCAGACGGGAAGGCGGCGTGGTTGGCCGATGGCCTGATGAACCGGATCTATCTGGACCCGATGCTCGAGGGGACCTATCCGGAGGATGTCGTCGCGGTGCTGCGGGGGCTGGGGGCGGAGCTGCCGATCGAGGCCGGCGACATGGCGTGCATCGCCAGGAACAGGGGCGATTTCCTCGGCGTCAATTTCTACAGCGGCTTTGCCTTCGCGGCCGATCCGGCGGCAAAGGACAACTTCCTCCTGCGCATGGTGTCGGTTCCGTCGCCCGGCGATCCCTTCAACGGACCGGTGCGGCCCGATCTGTTCACCGCCGGGCTGCTGCGGCTGAAGGACGAGTACGGCAACCCGCCGATGATGATCACCGAGAACGGCGCGGGCTTCCCCGGGGACGATGAGCTGGTGGACGGAGAGGTGCGGGACGCAAAGCGCACGGACTATCTCGTCAGGCATGTGGCCGCCTTGGGCGAGGCGGTGCGGCAAGGCGCCGATGTGCGCGGCTATTTCCACTGGTCGAGCCACGACAACTTCGAATGGATCTCGGGCTACGGCCGTAGGTTCGGGCTGATCCATGTGGACTTCGCCACGCAGAAGCGAATTCTGAAGCAGAGCGCTGGGGTGTATCGCGCCATCATCGAGAACGGGGGCGTGATACCGTAGGGCACCGAAGCAAGGAGAGAGCCGCATGCTGAAGTTGCCGGGGCACGGGCGCTACGAGTTCGTGCCGATCACCAAGCGGGCGCACTACAGCTGGCCGGGCGGCAAGCGGCTCGCCTTCTACGTCGCCCTCAACATCGAGCACTTCGCCTTCGGCGCCGGCCTGGGCATGGACCCGCACAACCGCGGCGGCCCGCAGACCTCGCGCAACTGGGCCTGGCGCGACTACGGCAACCGGGTCGGCAACTGGCGCCTGTTCGAGATTCTCGACGAGCTCAAGCTGCCGGCCAGCATCCTGCTCAACAGCACCGTGTGCACGAACTACCCGGACATCGTCGCCAAGATCAGGGAGCGCGGCGATGACGTGGTGGGGCACGGCCGCACCAACGCCGAGCACCTCAAAGCCATGTGGGAGGACGACGAGGCGCGCGTCATCCGCGAATGCACGGAGGTGCTGGAAAAGCATGTGGGCGTGCGGCCGACCGGCTGGATGGGCCCGGGGGCGAACGAGTCCAACGTCACGCCGGACCTGCTGAAGGAGGCGGGCTACACGCATCTCTTGGACTGGCCGGTGGACGACCAGCCGATCTGGATGAAGACGCGCTCCGGGCCGCTGCTGTCGGTGCCCTATCCGATGGAGATCAACGACGCCGGCACCTTGGCGTGGCGCGACCACACGGGCCGCGAGTTCGCCGACATGATCGTCGACCAGTTCGAGGAGATGCTGGAGCAATCCGAGCGCCAGCCGCTGGTGTTCGCCCTGTCCCTGCACGGCTTCATCGTCGGCCAGCCGTTCCGGCTGCGGCCGCTGCGCCAGGCGATCCGGCATTGCGTCGGGCACAAGGCGGCGAAGGAGGCGATCTGGTTCACGCGGGCGTGCGATATCGCGCGGTACTGCATCTCGCTGGAGCCGGGGATCGTGCCGGGGAGCCTCGAGGCGGCGGCGTGGGGGAAGGGCGGGGCTGGGTAGCGGCCCGCGATCTTCGCGGCGCGGACGGTCGACACTGGCGAGGGCGGGCCGCCGCCGCCCGACCCTCGCTTGTGGCACTATTTTTTCTGGCTCTCGATCTTCATGACCGTGAACTGGCCGCTCACCTTGTCGGCCTCGAACTTGATCTTGTCGCCTGGCTTGACCTGCTTGAGCATGGCCGGGTCCCCCGCCCGGAACACCATTGTCATGCCGCCCTCCATGTCGAATTTTTTCATGGGGCCGTGCTTGATGGTGATCTTGCCGGCGGACTCGTCCACCTTGGTCACTTCGCCGTCGACCATCTGAGCCATCGCCGTCACCGACAGGGCGACGACCCCAAGGCTGGTCGCCAGCATGAGCGTTGCCTTGCGCATCGTTACTTTCCTTCTGCCGACTGGTTGCGCTCGCAATGAACCTTCCAAATGTCAGGCTCCACTACTTGACGATGACGACGCCCTTCATGCCGGTCTCGTAGTGGCCCGGAATCAGGCAGGCGAACTCGAACGTTCCCGCCTTGGTGAAGCGCCAGAGGATCTCGGCCGACTTCTTAGAATCCACGCGCTTGCCGTTCGGATCGTCGTGCTCCATCTCCGGGTTCTTCTCCATCTCGATCTTGTGCTTGGCGTTGTTCTCAAACGAATCGATCAGGAACTCGTGCGCCAGGTAGCCCGCGTTCTTGAGGACGAATCTAATCTGCTCGCCTTTGCGAACCTCGATACGGTCGGGGCTGTAGGTCATGGTGCCTGGGCCCTCGGTCATGGTGATCTCGACCACGCGATTGGGCTTCTTCGGATCGCCGGGCTCGCCTGCAGCGAAGACGTTTCCCGAATGCGCACGGGCTTCCCGGTGATTGACGGTGCCGGACAAGAAAGTGCCGGCCGCGAGTAAGCCGGCCAGAGAGACGCCGGCAAGGACAGTCTTGCGATTCATGCTTTGGTTCCTTTCCAGAGTTGGCTTGCATTGCTGTCGCAGTCCTCCCCAGGCTGCGGACGTTGGCTGAGTGTCGACAACGGGCCATTCGACCTCTGCGTCCGATCTTTTGTGTTCCTTCACTACCTCCTTTCGTCTGTGCGGCTTTACATACGGTCGTTCTCGAGCACCTTTGCCTGGTGCCAGGCGCGCGGCGGTCGCATCAGTGGTTTGAGTGTCTGCGGGCGGCGCGCGGCCTGACGGCTTGCAGAACGGTCGCGTTGCCCGAAGGGGGCGCCGTGGTGCCGTGCCGGGCTGGAGCCGGTGCGCTACCGGGCGCGGCGTACTCGAAGGCCACCGTTCCTTCCGGGTGCCGGTACCAGCCGGGGTCCTTGTAGTCGTTGGCGGCGAGTCCCTCGCGCACCTTCACCACGGTGAACATGCCGCCCATCTCCATCGCCCCGAACTGGCCGAAACCGGTCATCATCGGCAGCGTGTTGTCGGGCGCGGCCATTTCCATCTCGCCCATTTCCGCCATGCCGGCCGAGCCCATCGGCATGTAGCCGCCGCCGACCAGGCGCGAGATCATCTCCCTTATCTGCCTCTGGTCGACGCCGATGTAGGTCCGCACGTCGTGACCCATGGCATTCATGGTGTGGTGCGACTTGTGGCAGTGGAATGCCCAGTCGCCCGGCTCGTCGGCGACGAACTCGAAGGCCCGCATGGCGCCGACGGGGACATCGATCGTCGTCTCAGGCCAGCGCGCGCTCTCGGGAACCCAGCCGCCGTCCGTGCAGGTGACCGAGAAGTGGTAGCCGTGCATGTGAATCGGGTGGGCGGTCATGCTGAGATTGCCCATCCGCACCCGCACGCGGTCGCCCTTGCGCACGGCGAGGTGATCGATGCCCGGAAACACGCGGCTGTTCCACGCCCACAGATTGAAGTCGAGCATAGTGTTGATCCTCGGCACGTAGCTGCCCGGCGTGATGTCGAACGCGTTGATGACGAACACGAAGTCGCGGTCGACCCGATGCTGCTTCGGCTCTTTCGGATGCACGATGAAGGCGCCCATCATCCCCATCGCCATCTGCACCATCTCGTCAGCGTGCGGGTGGTACATGAAGGTGCCGCTCTTCTTGACCTGCCATTCGTAGACGAAGGTCTTGCCGGGCCCGATGTGCGGTTGCGTCAGGCCGCCCACGCCGTCCATGCCGGAGGGCAACAGCATGCCGTGCCAGTGG